>OCHB01000105.1_pt1 | contig 135913 bp, 110 predicted proteins | sample 1538731 | NCBI WGS metagenome assembly OCHB01 (sample SAMN04571721, study PRJEB22368) | human gut metagenome | biome: human gut; material: stool | host: Homo sapiens | place: Luxembourg | collected 2012-09-20 | reverse complement strand
CGTATGTAGTAGGTATTGAACCCAAATACCGCAAAAAGAAATAAATGGAAACTTCCGGTTTGTAGGGGTAGAAAAATCAGGAGTTGTGGAGGTAATTTTATGCGAGTATACGAAAATAAAGAAGAACTCAAAACTGAAATAAATAAAACATTTGAGAAGTATATTGCAGAATTTGATAATATTCCAGAAAGCTTAAAAGATAAAAGAATTGATGAAGTTGACATAACGCCGGCAGAAAATCTTGCCTATCAGGTGTGATGGACAACTTTAGTTCTTAAATGGGAAGAAGATGAAAGAAATGGGCTTCAAGTAAAGATACCATCGGATGAATTCAAATGGAATCAACTTGGTGAATTATATAAATGGTTCACAGATACTTACGCTTATTTATCATTGCAAGAGTTAAAATCTACATTAAATGAAAATATTAATTCTATATATGTAATGATTGATTCATTAAGTGATGAAGAATTATTTAAACCACATATGAGAAAATGGGCTGATGATGCGACTAAAACAGCAGTGTGGGAAGTTTATAAGTTTATTCATGTGAATACTGTAGCTCCTTTTAAAACTTTCAGGAACAAAATTAGAAAATGGAGGGAAATAGTATTATAAATTACAGACAGTAAAGTTAAAAATTTCATAAATGGGTTATCAAAGGCGATAGAAAAACTATCGTCTTTTTATTTGAAAAAAGAAAGGAGTGTGTGATGGTATGTATTTATTTGATGAACAACCTATAGTCGCGAATAAAACTCTTGCAAGAGAATTAGGATTAATCGAAGCACTTGTACTACAGCAGATCAATTATAGGATAGAAATAAATAAAAAATCGGAAAAGAATTACCATGATGGGAAATACTGGACATATAATTCAATTCGAGCATGGCAAGAAAATGACTTTGGCTATATGAGCTTTGATACAGTAAAAAGAACTTTTTCAAATTTAGAAAAAGTATTAACAAAATTGGAAGAAAAAAGATTGATATTCAGCCTAAACAAGAAGTATTCAACTTCAAGATTACAGAAGAAACACTTCCTCAAAGGTTATCTCCAAGTGAGAGGTTAAATAATACCATTTTGCTAAAATGGATTTACTTCGTACCTTATGGACGCACAGATGATATGGTTGTGGATATCATATACTAATCGTGTAAGAACAACTTTAAGCATAATACTTATATTATTATACCATAGTTTGGAAAAATAAAAAATTATATTTCATCAACGTTTCATAAAAGCTATGTAGAATGTTATTGAAAGCAGTTATGAAATACTAAAAAATAGAAAGGAGTAGTTAGTAAAGTGATAAAAAATGCTATAGCATATATTACAAGAAAGAGAAATCGAACTTTAATAATTTTTATCATATTGACTATAGTTCTATCTTGTTTGTATTCTTGTTTAACAATAATGAAATCAAGCAATGAAATAGAAAAGACTTTATATGAAAGTTCTAATTCTTCAATTTCAATAACAAAAAAAGATGGTAAATATTTTAACGTTAATCAATTTAAAGATATTGAAAAAATAAAAGAAGTTGAAAAAATAATAATTCAATATGATGGATTAGCAAAACTAAAAGATGCTAAAGTAGTTAGCGGAGAACAAAGAATAAATAGAGAAGATTTATCTGACGAATTTAAGAATGTTGTTTCATTCGAAGCTACAAATAATACTAAAAGAAATATTTTGTTTAGCAGTAGAGTGTTTACAATTAAAGAAGGAAAAAATATAGAAGAAAATGATAAGAATTCAATTATTGTTCATGAAGAATTTGCTAAACAAAATAATCTAAAATTAGGTGATGAAGTTAATCTTGAATTACTTGACATTGAGGAAAGTGGTAAAATAAAAAGTCATAAATTTAAAATTATAGGAATCTTTTCTGGTAAAAAACAAGAAACATATACAGGATTATCTTCTGATTTTAGTGAAAATATGGTGTTTGTAGATTATTCAACAAGCCAAGAGATATTAAATAAATCAGAAAATAACAAAATTGCAAATAAAATTTTAATGTATTCTAGTAGCGCAGAATCTACAGACTTAGCCTTAAACAAATTGAAAGAGCTTAAGATTGATGAGTCAAAGTATTTTGTTCAAAAAGATTCTAATGCATTTGAAGAGTCTTTAGAGTCAGTGAGTGGAATAAAACATATGATAAAAATAATGACTTATTCTATTATGTTAGGCGGGATTATTGTTCTTTCATTGATTTTGATTCTATGGTTAAGAGAAAGAATTTATGAAATAGGTATATTTTTATCTATTGGAACATCTAAGATACAAATTATAATGCAATTTATATTCGAGTTATTATTCATATCGATACCAAGTATAATATCTTCCTTATTTTTAGGAAATGTATTGATAAAAGTAATTGCAGGTGGATTAATTAACTCAGAGAACTCAATGATTTCTGGTGGAAATTTAATAAATGATAGTAGTTTTATGTTAAATATTACAACACTTGGACAAAGTTATTTAATATTAATAAGTATTATTGTTTTATCAGTTGTATTTGCTTCTTCATTAATATTAATCAAGAAGCCTAAAGAAATATTATCAAAAATAAGTTAGGAGAAAATTATGGAAATATTAGAAATAAAGAATGTATCATATAGTTATGCCAATTCTAAAGAAAAAGTTTTGTCAGGAGTAAATCAAAAATTTGAACTTGGGAAGTTTTATGCGATAGTAGGAAAGTCAGGAGCAGGAAAATCTACACTTCTTTCCTTACTTGCTGGACTTGATAAACCTCAAACAGGACAAATATTGTTTAAGAATGAAGATATACAAAAGAAAGGATATAGTAATCATAGAAAAAATAATATATCTTTAGTGTTTCAAAACTATAATTTAATAGATTATTTATCGCCGATTGAAAATATTAGATTGGTGAATAAATCAGCAGATGAAGGTATCTTGTTTGAACTGGGCTTAGATAAAAAACAAATAAAAAGAAATGTTATGAAATTATCTGGTGGACAGCAGCAAAGAGTAGCTATTGCCAGAGCATTGGTATCAGATGCTCCAATAATACTAGCTGATGAGCCTACTGGTAATCTGGATAGTGTTACTGCTGGAGAAATAATTAATATATTAAAGACATTAGCTAAAGATAGAGATAAATGTGTAATAGTTGTAACACATAGTAAGGAAGTAGCAGATTCTGCAGATATCATTTTAGAACTAAGTGGTAAAAAGTTGAAAAAAGTAAATAAAATGAATTTGGAGGTTGAATAATGATAAAAAATGCATTTGCTTATGTAACTAGAAAAAGCTTAAAATCAATAATTATTATGTTAGTCATTTTGGCTATGTCAACTTTAAGTCTTATAAGTTTATCTATTAAAGATGCTACGGACAGAGCTTCAAAAGAAACATTTGCTAATATAACAAATAGTTTTTCTATGGAGATAAATAGACAGGTAAATCCAGGAACACCTAGAGGTGGAGGAAATGTAAAGGGTGAAGATATTAAAAAGATATCTCAAACAGATAGTATAGACTCTTATGTAAAAAGAATAAACAGTGTTGCAGATTTAGTTGATTATGATATTATTGAAACTAAAGAGACTCTTGCGAATCAATCGCCTAAAAGAGCGAAGAATTTTAAAAGAACAGTGATGTTAACCGGAGTTAACGACTCATCAAAAGAAACAAAATTTGTATCAGGAGCATATAAATTAGTAGAAGGAAAGCATTTAGAAAATGAAGATAAAAATAAAATCTTAATGCATAAAGATTTGGCTGAAAAAAATAATCTTAAAGTTGGAGATAAGATAAAAATAAAATCTAATTTATTTGATGCTGATAATGAGAAAGGTGCAGACGAAACAGTAGAAGTAGAAATTAAAGGTCTATTCGATGGGCATAATAGCGGTGGAGTAAGTGCAGCACAAGAACTATACGAAAATACATTAATCACTGATGTTCATACAGCTGCTAAAGTTTATGGTAATACAGAAGATACAGCTGTATACCAGGATGCAACATTCTTTGTAAAAGGTGATAAGAATCTTGATAGTGTAATAAAAGATCTTGGGAAATTAGATATAAATTGGAGAGCATATAATTTGATTAAAAGTTCATCAAATTACCCTGCATTACAACAATCTATATCAGGTATCTACTCAATTTCAAATAAATTATTTGTTGGCTCATTAATATTTGCAGGAGTTGTAGTTTCATTATTATTATTCTTATGGATGAATGCCAGAAAGAAAGAAATAGCAGTATTACTATCATTAGGTATATCAAAATTAGAAATTTTTGGTCAATTCCTAATTGAGATGGTATTTATATCAATCCCCGCATTCGTTGGTTCTTATTTCTTAGCTGGGTATACAGCTGATAAGCTTGGGAATAATATATTGAATAAGGTTACTGGTGATATAGCTAAACAAATAGCTAGACAATCTGCATCTAGCCAATTAGGTGGTGGTGCAGAAGCTGAAGGATTTAACAAGACATTATCAAGTTTAGATATAAATGTATTACCTAAATTCATAATTTATGTAGTTATATTTATGAGTTTAGTACTGCTTGTATCTTTGATTATATCTTCTTTCAATATATTAAGAAAGAATCCAAAAGAATTATTAATTGACAATAAATAAAATTTTTGGTGCCAAAAAGCACCAAAAATTTTTTGCTTTTCAATACCCAATAATATGCTGTACAATATAAGCGAATATGCTTAAGTGGAGGTATACATGAAAATATTAACCGTTGAAGATGATAATATAATAAGAGAGGGAATAAGTGAATATCTTTCAGAATTTGGATATACAGTTATTCAAGCTAAAGATGGAAGAGAAGCATTGTCAAAATTTAATAGCGATATAAATCTGGTTATCTTAGACATTCAAATACCTTTTATTAATGGTTTAGAAGTGTTGAAAGAAATTAGAAAGAAAAGCAATTTACCAATTCTAATCCTGACTGCATTTAGTGATGAAGAATATAAAATCGATGCATTTACTAATTTGGCAGATGGATATATAGAAAAGCCATTTTCATTGCCGGTATTAAAGGCCAGAATAGATTCTTTAATTAAGAAGAATTATGGACATTTAGAGAAGTTTGAATATAAGAATCTATCAGTTAATTTTAATAGCTATACAGCTAAAATAAATGGAGAAGAGATAGATGTAAATGCAAAAGAACTAGAAGTATTAAAATGTTTATTGGATAATAATGGACAAGTGTTAACAAGAATGCAAATTATTGATTATGTATGGAAAGATAGCGAAGAAATTCCTTATGATCGGGTAATAGATGTATATATAAAAGAACTTAGAAAAAAATTACAATTAGACTGTATAACTACTATAAGAAATGTAGGATATAAATTGGAGAGAAAATGAAAAAAATAAAGATATTTCCCAAAATGTTCATACAAATATTTTCTGTTCTTGCAATAATAATTATATTAGTTCATTCATTAGTTTATTTTATCTTTCCTAAAACATATTTGGAGACAAGAAAAGAAAAGATCCATAATATTGCAAATGAAATTTCTAGTAATATGAATGGAAAAGAAATAAAATACATAGAACAAACTTTGGAGCTTTATTCGAAGAGTAGTGAAATAAAAGCATTTATAAAAGAAAAAAATAATAAAAATGAAATACAAATCAAAGATGATATAAATGTTAATTTAGAAAGTGATAGTAATTCTTTGATAATTGAAGAAAGAGAAATAACGCTTAATGATGGTGAAAAAATAAATCTACAATTTGTTTCTACAGCTGATATGCAAAAAGATGCGAAAGATTTAAGTATTAAATTTTTACCATATTCTTTATTTATATCAATTTTATTTTCTGCTATTATTTCTTTAATTTATGCAAAAATAATAAAAAATAATATACAGGAAATAAAAATTGTTACTGATAAAATGATGGAACTTGATAAAGAAACGCGGTTAAAAGTTAATTCTAATGATGAAGTTGGAGAATTAAAACAACAAATTAATGATTTGTATTCTACTTTATTAAGAACAATTGATAATTTGGAATTTAAAAATAAAGAAATTTTAAAATTAGAAAAGTTAAAATATGACTTTTTTAAAGGTGCATCCCATGAACTTAAAACGCCTCTTGCTAGTCTTAAAATAATACTGGAAAATATGAAATACAATATTGGAAAATATAAAGAAAGAGATATTTATATTAATGAATGTATTGAAATTGTTGATAGTTTAACAAAAAATATTTCTCAAATATTATCAGTTCATTCTATAGAAAATTTGAATAATGATGAAGAATATTTGAAAATAAATGATACATTAGAAGATATATTAAAAAAATACGAAATATTAGCAAATCAAAAGAAAATAACCGTCAATAATCATATATCAGATGAGAATATTTATATAGGAAAAACAGCATTAAAGATTATTTTATCTAATTTGATTAGTAATGCGATAAAATATACCGATGTAAATGGGGTAATTAATATTGGGATAGTTGATGATTGGTTATATATAGAGAATTCATACGGTAACAATAAAATTTCGAATATGGATAAAATATTTGATGTTAAATTTGATTTAAATAAGGAAAATAGTAATGGATTAGGTTTATATATTGTAAGTAATATTCTGAATAATTACAATATAGAATATAAAGCATTGCAGGATGAAGAATTTTTTATCTTTAAAATTAAAATATTTTCTTAAACAAGATATAATTTTACAATAGGTATTGAAAATAGAGACTTATTATTAGCCATGGAAGTAAAGGCTTTTTTCTTATTGAAAGTGAACAGAAAATAATTGATACAAGAAATCAGGATTTGAACGAATATATAAAGGATCTATGCCGGCAATTGTAAGTGGTGTTAACAGTAATAGTCAGATTTTCTATAGTAGTTATTTGTCCACTTATATTGAGAGAGATGTAAAAGAATTGTCAGATGCTATAGATTCGCTTAAGTTTCTTAGATTTATTACTGCAGTAGCTGCAAGATAAGTCCAGAAGGTGTATTTCCTGTGTCGGCAAAAAGTATAATAATTAAACTTGAACATATTGATATTTTTGCCGATAATGTGGTATACTATGTAATAGATTAACGTAGTTTTTTGATGGATTTTATGGTGGAGGATTATAGATGCGATATCTTTCAGTTGCTGAAATAGCGAAAAAGTGGGATGTGTCCGAGCGCAGTGTTAGAAATTACTGTGCCCAGGGGCGTGTAAATGGTGCGTTTCTTACCGGAAAGACTTGGAACATTCCGGAAAATGCAGAAAAGCCGGAGCGCACTAACAAAAGAAAAGAAGAACCGATTACTCTGTTGGATATCCTGCAAGATCAGAAGGCAAGTAAATACTCCGGCGGGATCTATCACAAAACACAGATTGATTTGACATACAATTCCAACCATATAGAAGGAAGCCGACTGACCCACGATCAGACCAGATATATCTTTGAAACCAACACCATCGGTGTAGAAAAAGAAGTGCTGAACGTGGATGACGTGATTGAAACAGCAAATCATTTCCGCTGCATTGACATGATCATTGATCATGCAAAAGCAGCTCTGACGGAAAAGTTCATCAAAGAACTTCATCTAATTTTAAAGAATGGAACCAGCGATTCCAGAAAAGATTGGGTTGCTGTTGGCGACTATAAGAAACTGCCGAATGAAGTTGGCGGCATGGATACTGCCCTTCCGGAAGAAGTTGCCGATAAGATGAAAGTGTTGCTGACAGAATACAATGCCAAGGAAGAAAAGACTTTTGAAGATATTCTGGACTTCCATGTGAAGTTTGAACGAATCCATCCGTTTCAGGACGGCAACGGCCGTGTGGGCAGATTGATCATGTTTAAGGAGTGCTTGAAATACAATATCGTTCCGTTCATTATCGAAGATAATCTGAAGATGTTCTATTACCGTGGATTGAGGGAATGGGACAACGAAAAAGGCTATCTGACCGATACTTGCCTGACCGCACAGGACAAGTATAAAGCGTATTTGGATTATTTCAGGATTGGGTATTAAGCAAGAAGTGAGGTGCAGCTATGTCAGCAGAAAAGAACTGGCAATTTGAGCTTGAAGAATATATCAAACAGGGCGAACCTGGTCAAATTGAAAAGAGTGAAGCATGGCAGACTGCAATCGGCTTGCAGGCAGTAGATGGTTTGAAAACCTCTGCTTATCTGTTAGATACTGCCAAGGAACATATCGAAGGGAAAATCAGTATTGATGAAGCGCAGAAACGCATTCAGAGCTATTACGAGCAACGTACTGATCGTGCGGAAGTTGAGAACGATACCAAGGAAGCGGATATCGTGTCCGCAAGAATAGCGAAGCTGTTGGGCGAGAAAACATTTCAGTTTTCACCGGCTGAATGGCTGACGATTCATCGCAGACTGTTTGAGGATGTGTTTCCCCATGCCGGTCAGATTCGCCAGTATAATATTACAAAAAAGGAATGGGTATTAAAAGGCGATACCGTCACCTACGCAGCGTGGAACAGCATCAAAGACACCCTTGATTATGATTTTGCAACGGAGAAACAGTTTTCTTATGAAGGATTGTCTGTAGAACGCTGTGTGAAGCATCTTGCCAAGTTTGCTTCAGATATTTGGCAGATCCATCCATTCTGCGAGGGCAACACCAGAGCTACGGCTGTTTTTATGATCAAGTACATGAAAACATTCGGTTTCAAAGTAAATAACGATGCCTTTGAAAAGAATTCTTGGTATTTCCGCAATGCTTTGGTAAGAGCAAATTATAACGATCTGCAAAACGGCGTTCATGCCACAACAAAGTTCTTGGAATTGTTCTTCAGCAATTTGATTCTGGGGACGGAATATGAGCTAAAAAACAGATATATGCACGTGGACTATGTGGATGATCATTCCCAAAGTATCAGTCCTAAAGTTCCAAAGTCTCAATTTGACACTTTGGAATGTACTTTAGAAGAATTGGCGATCTTGAAACTGCTCTACAAAAATCCTTCCATTAAGCAAAAAGAGCTTGTGGCAGAGACAGGGAAATCTCTTAGCACGGTAAAACGAATTATGGAGTCCTTGCAGAAAAAGGAATATATCCGTAGAGTGGACGGAAAAAGATATGGAAAATGGGAAATATTGATTTGAATAAGTATTAAGAAAGAGGAACTGCACCCCATTTGTTAGACAGTATGGTATACTATCTAATAAGTGAGGTGCAGTTCATAATTGCGAGGGATTTAAGGCGGTAAAGTCTATCAAAAGGCTTTGTATTCTTTCTTTACATAGCGTTCAGAATGAAGGCGTAATCAGTATCGTTAGATATGGATTCTGTGGGGATTGAGGATACTTCCCAACAAGCAAAAAGCATTGTGGGTAGCACCGATGCCCTGCTTGCAGAAGAGTGAAAAAGGTTTATTTAAGGGACTTATAAATGATTTATCATCTTGATTTTATTCGCAAGTAGGACTATAATTAGCTTTGATAGAATAGTTATCATGGACGTATTATAGATATACTGTGGAGGAATAGATGGAATACTTATCTATATGCCAAATGGCTGAAAAATGGGGAGTTTCAAGAAGGCGTATTCAGGTATTGTGCTCGGAAAATAGAATTGAAGGCGCCGTGAGAATTGGATTTGCATGGGCGATACCTAGTGATGCAGAAAAGCCGGCCGATGCACGAATTAAAAGTGGAAAATATATAAAGAAACCGAGTGAGGATTGTGGCAATGATAAAAGTTAAGTGGGATTTAGAAGAGGCGGTTGTCTTGTATGATCTATACTTCAAATCAGGAGCAACATTAAGCGTTGATACTGAGAAGCTTAATGAACTTTCTGCCATTATGAAAAATAGAGCAGCTGTTAAAGGGGTGCAAATAGATGAAAAGTATAGAAATGTTACTGGGTTGACAATGCAAATAGGATGCATTCATTATGTTGTGACAGACGGAAAAGAAGGATTGTCAAATGTAAGCAAGATTTTTTATGAGGCATATGATTTATATAAAAAGGAACCGATGAAATTCAACCAGATGATAGAAGAATTTTATTGCAAATACAAGAGATAAAATGGAGGGAATACAATGGCATGTGAATTTATAATGCAGCTTAGTAAACTGCGTAAATCATCAGCTGAGTCTGTAGAAAATACAAATGCTTTTAACCATTTTAAAGAGTATTTGCATGTAGAGCGACATGTTGAAATTGAACTGCGAAAGTTACTTCGTAGTGTAAATGAAAAACAAGGTAAGTGTTTGGTGTTGCTATGTGGAAGTGCCGGCGATGGTAAGTCACACTTGATTTCTTATATGAAAAATTCTGATACCGAAGGGTTGTTAGATGGCTATGAGCTATATAATGATGCGACTGAAAGTAGTGAACCAACATTAACTTCCATTGATACATTGGCAGATAAGCTTACAGATTTCGATGACGAGCATTACGATAATGCTGATGGATCAAAAATGATAATTGCCATTAACTTGGGCACATTGAATAACTTCATTGAGTCAGCAAAAGGAAAGTCTTTTACAAAGCTTCGCAAGTATGTTGAAGAAAACAAAATTTTATCGAGCTATGCACAAGAGACCGGATATAAAGATAAGAGCGTATTTCAGCATGTCAGCTTCGCCGATTATCAGGTTTTTTCTTTAAGTGAAAATGGAATACAAACCGTATTTTTGGAAAAGCTATTAGAAAAGGTTTTTAGCCAGAATGATGATAATCCATTCTATCAGTCTTACAAAAAAGAGGAAACAAATTGTCAGTTATGCCAACGCTGCCCTGTTCGTCATAATTTTGAATTTTTGTCAGATCCAAATAATCAGCAGGTTCTTATACATAGAATTGTCCAGGCGGTCATAATAGATAAAACGATTGTTGCAACTAGGGAGGTATTGAACCTTTTATATGATTTGATAGTACATCCGGATTTTGATAAACAAAAGATATCTATTGGAACATCGGATGTACAGTATTTGAATGATTACGTTAGTTGGACAACACCTATGTTGCTCGATGAATATGAAGATATTTCGCCTTTAATCAATGCGATGAGAAGTCATGATGTTCTTAGAAATAGAACAGCTATTGCCGATGAGGAAGCGACTAGGTTCCATTCATTAGAAAATATAGAAAAAGTATTTGAAGATACAACAAAGGGAACACCATATATTGTTCTCAATACAATTTCAAATGTTTCTCAACTTGGCGGAATAAAGCCTGAATTAAAGAAGATTATCTATAGGTTTATTGCACGCCTCAAAGCAATGGAGCATAACCTAAATAGAAGCGAAAAAGAAATCCGCTTTGAACAATATTTATCCTATCTATATGATCAAAATAGTGGCAATGAGAAGAAACTAGCTGCTCTTTACGAGTCAACAAAAAAGGCTGTTTTGAATTGGGATGGGGAATTTGGCGGTGACTTTATTTGTATTGATGAATCCAATGAACACCATTGGATTTTAGAAGAACTCAAGTTAAAGGCGGCTATTAACAAAGATGCACCTAAAATCACTGGGGAAATTCAGAGATTCTCTCCGATTATAAGCCTTAGGTATAAAAAGGATGGTCAAGACAACACGAAGCCTGTGACCATAAAAATAGATTTTGCGCTTTACGAACTAATTTCGGATATGAAGGCTGGGTATCGTCCAACAATGCAAGATAAAAATCGACACACTGATTTTGTAAGCTTTGTTCAACAACTTATAGAGCTTGGGAATAAGGAAGAGCGAGTAACAATAATACCAAAAGATGGTGATAAAAAATATCAAATTGTTTTTGAGGAAAACGATTTTGGATTTGAATTTAAGGTGGTGAAATAATGGAATATAATTTGAGCCTTGCTGAGTTCCAATCTGGAAAAATGTTTGATTCTAATAGAAAGCTCATTCATAAAACTGGTAATAGATTTAAATTATTTCCATTTGTTACTCAGCCTAATAGTGTACCGGTTGAAGATTTATCTCAGCTGGTAGGAACGTTTTTGTGTAAGATTGAAGGAAAGAAACCTGATAAAATAGCTGTCTCGGAGTTGGTTGCTGAACTTAAGCAAGAAACTGCTATCGAAGCTGGACAAGAGCAGTTGTTTTATGAAACAGTAAAGCAATTGTTCTTTACTTCAAACGAGCAGTTACGCCCTTTGGATTTGCAGATGTTGTCACACATACCTCACAAAGAAGTAAGTGAAGAGAAAGTTGCCGACTATTTAGTTGATGTTCTTGGAAATAAGGACAACTTGAAAAGAATGGTTACGAATGCTAAAACGAGAGAGTTGGCATCCTCAAATGTATTTGAACGACTGGTCTTGAGGCATTTGAAGAGTTCAGATGAAAAAAACACTGATGACATTCCATATTATGGTGTGGTGACTTCATTAACCGAGGTATTTGAAAGCGATTTTAAGTACATTCTTGGTAATCAAAACAGAGTGAGAGAGTATTTGGTTACACTGCTAGAACTATATTTCTTTTCATATACAGCACAGACAAGTTTACAGTTGGATAGATTCTTAGATGGTGAGAGATCAATAAACATTCCCTTGTATTTTTGCTTAGATTGGGAAAAGACAAGCCAAAGTAGACAGTGCTTTACTGATGGATGGCAGAGATTGCAATATTCTGTTGAGAAAATGTTTGCTCATGTTGTTACATTAGAGATACTGAACCATACAGAACCTGGTTCTGAACGATTTGATTATATTGCTTTGAGAAAGTATTTAGATGAAAATCCAGAGAAGGAAATTGATATTGCGCAAACTATTGATGACTTGACATCATTGTATCGTCAATCAATCACTGATTGTGCGGAAATGAGTGAACTGAAAAAGGAGAACGATGAAGATCAAGTTTTAGCCTCGTTAAAATTTTTGTTTGCAAGTGTAAAATGCCAGTTTGAAAACACTGTGCGAGTAAGAGCATACAATTCTTATGCAGGGAAATATGAAAGCTTTTGTCATAAGTATTTGAAAAGTAGAGGGCGAAGCGGTTTGATGTTAAGTTTGTCGGAAGAAACACTTATCTTTTTAACGAAGATTTCAATAAAAGATAACGAACAAATGCGACTTAAAGATGTTTTCGATGAGTTTGAAAGACGTGGAGTTTTTCTGGATGATATATCTAAACAACAAGTAACCGATTATTACGAGAAGCTCAACTTAATTGAAAAGAAGAGCGATAGTGGGGATGCAAAATATGTTAAACGAATTTTATAATTATATTGCAAACAATACCCTATGCTTTTTCCAAAGTAAGGGAGATGCTCTTCAATCGGGTGAGCGTTATTGTTTAAAATTAGACACAGAAGAAATGGTTGTGGGTGTTGACGATGCGCTGAGAAATGTTACCAGTCAGAATAATATCCAAGGAAGTTATTCTTATGGCGATGTGTATTCAACATTCACATTGAAAATCTCAGAGAACATGCAAGTTGTTGTTGCTGCCAAAAGAGATGGAATGACGGATGATTTCTTAGCAACATTGAGAAATGCAGAGTTAACAGAGAACAGATTTCCTATTTTGATGATTACTCATTCTGCAATTGACACTATTATCAGTGGTACTGGAGATTTGGCGGCTAAGGGAATGCCTTTTCATGCTCAATCTATTATCGAGAAAATCAAAGATGATATCTCAAAAGCTCAGTTGTCGATTGCAGATCGAACTTTGTTAGAAGTTGAGCTAAAACGGAAACAGGGTGATAGATACAGCGATAAATCTTCACTGTTTGAATACTCAGACTTACTAACAGTTTTAGGAAGAGGATATGTTGTTGATGCTGATTATCCAAGCTTTTCTCTATTGCCGGATCCTACAATAAAAAACATGGTTGACCCAAAGAAGATTACTGCCAGGTTGGACGAAAATCATAAATTCTTTGAGGAAATCAATAGAGTTTACAAACATGGAAATATTCAAGATGAATTAGGCAATGAATTTGATAAAGAGCTTGTAAAACAGATTGCTGCGAGCAAAAAGAAATCTTTACCTTGGCATGAAAATCTGACTTACGATTTAGTTAAGGCATCTCAAGATAAGTTGAGAAAAAAATTGGATAACCCGCTTGAAATAGCAGATTCTGGAATAAGTGCGTATCACAATGCCCCAATCGAGTATACCTTTGGTGAAGATTCGTTGCTTTTTGTTAGATGTGATGGCGAAACAAAATCTAAGCAGCGCAGGAAAAATGTTCTTATTTTCAATCCAGATTTAAAAGATGAAGTAACTATTTCGATTGATACGAACATATACGTAAAATCGTCTTGGGTAGAAGAATGTGTTGGAGCTACATTTACAACTTCATCAAAAGAAGTATTATTGACAGTAAAACCAACTGGATGCACTTTTGCCTATGTGAAGATACAGGATACAAACAATAAAATTGTCTATATCTTTAAGGTTTGTGTGCTAAACATTCTTCCGGCGTATTTGGAGAACATTCAGACATCGTATGTCCTTTCATTGACTAAAAATGTTAAGAATGGCAAGATCCAGATTTTTGGATTAAAGGATAGTTTACTAATAAATCCTAACCATGATGTCACAGAAGTTGCATTGGAGCCAGGAAAGGTTTTAGAAGCTGAACATGACAAAACATTAAATGTTTTGATCGGAGAAGAAGCAATCGACTCTGATACAGGAACATTAGATTGTTCGCTAAAGATAGGCAATATAGCGATACCTCTCCAAATACAAGATGAGCCTGCTAAACCTACTGAATTAACTGGCATTTCTGCGTTCAAGTTGAAGCATTCGTTGCAAAAAAGCTTGGAATATAGGGCTGGCAATAAAATAGTTGTTGGAACTAAGGAGTATTTTGCAAGAGATCCATTTAAGTCTTCCATAGAAGCTGAAAAATTATTTGTTGATAAGCAGTGGTTGGCGATTCGAGAAACGATTGATGGTGCAGAAGAGTATAAATTGGATGTCGCTGCTAATGTACATGATGCATATCTGAGATTGCTGAATGAGTTAAAAACACTTAGAACGGTTCCAAGTTTAGCCTTTTACAAGAAAGATTCTGCTTTGTACAACGCTGCTAGTGATTATGTGGCAGCTGTAGAAGACAACTTCAAACAGCTGAAGGAAGGGCAATCATTATCCAGTGTTGATAATCAGACACTTTTAATCGGGTGTGTTATCAAAAATTCGGATGAACGGACGATAGAAATGAGTCCTCTTCATCCTTTGAACGTATTATATCAGCTAAAGCTTCTTGATGAGTCTCAAGTAGGAGAAGTTCGAGAAAATTTGGTTGAGAAACTCACTGCGCTATATTTGCTACCTTTTGTTAAGGACTCTGATAAGAACCTTTACCATGCCATTGAACAAAAGCATTCCCCTGAATGGAGATATTATGCCCCTGCATCGAACAGGAGATATTTAGGAGCACGAAATTTTGTTCAGAAATTGGTATGCGATAAGATCAATCAGTATAAAGAACATTTTTCTTTTTTATTTGATGATATTGGAAATCGTTTGTTGTGTGTTAATCTGATTAACATGGGAGACTGTAGAGAGATTCTCCAAGGATTGATTAGATACTATGTTCAGAGTGCTAAGGATGGCATTGATTATGATGATATGCTTAACTTCGATGTGAAAGTCTATGCAAAAAAAGGAAGTTATAATGAATTTTCACTGTTAGCAGATATGCACAAATTGAAGCAAGCAATTAAAGATAGCTATGGAGCAAAAGAACTTGAAGACGCTAGTGAACTTGCATTAGTTATGACAAGTAAAATCCGTTGCTTCTATAAAAATCCTGATGAGACCGAATACGAGTATGCACATTTGACATTTTATGAGATGGCATCTTCTGAAGATACCGGTGCAAGTAGAATGGATGCAATTACAACAGGCATTTCGTTAGGTGGAATTACCTCTGGGACTCCATCCGTATTAAACGCCGATTGGTATAAAACTGGATTTGGAACGAAGTACGCCGATGCAAAGAATAATCAGTTGATTCGTATGGCAGCATATTATAATGCAACGTTTCGTGTTGCTTTTTCTGGAAGCTCATACGAACCAAATTCCAGCATTTTCACAGAAATTGAACAGGGACAAGAAGGACAGCTGGGCAAGATTTACAAGTCTTCTAACTGGGTTGTTTTTGTTGATCCTAAAGTCGATTTGTCATTCTTCCAAAAGAAAGGTGTTACTGATGACGAATTGATGATTATTCATTATAGCGACCAATACACATCTGCAAGTGGATATGATGACATCACCGTTACGCAAAAATCAAACCAGTACAACGAAATCATTTCCGACCAGTTGCAAAAGAAAGGCGTTACAGCGAATATTGATAATATCAACGGTATTATTAGTTTGTTCAATGCAATTAATGGTGGTTGGATGCTTCGCTTAATAACTGCCAAAAAGCTTACAGGTGCAGCGGATAGCTACTTCAGTAGAGAAAAAATGAGTATTTTGTCTGCTATAAAACTTTGCATGGCTTACTACAAACATCCGAACATTACATGGGTTCCGATTTCTTTGGAGGAAATGTTAAGAGTATCTGGTGGTGCAGGTTTGTCACAAAAAGATGGCATGCTCTCTGCGAGGAATCTAGGATTTGAACAACGAGCAACAAGTGATGATATTTTACTGGTTGGTATTGAAGGTCCAAACGATAACATCAAGATATATCTACATCCAGTTGAAGTGAAAATTGGACTTAATCAGCCAACCGTAATTGATAAGGCGAAGGAACAAGTAAAGAATACTCACAAGGGGTTGTATGATGCACTTTGGCCCGATGAAAATCGTAATGCATTGGAACGTAAATTGTCCCGAAACTTTTTCATGCAATTAATTTTGGTTTGTTGTGAAAAACTAAAGCTTTATAAAATTTATCCTGACGAAAATTGGGATGCCGTTCTTGATGAATATAGAGAAAATCTATTAAATGAGAGATATACCATTTCTAATGCAATGGATGACTTTATTGGAAAAGGTACTGTGGTTTCTTTCGGGACTAATGTTTTAAACAAGTCTGGAGAACTCGATGCTGAAGGAATATGCTTGCTTGAAATGCCTGAAAAACTAGGATCTTCTTATATGGTTTTGTCGGCGAAGGAAATTGAGCAGGATCTTGATCTTGCAACAAAGGAATTGCCTAAACGATTAAAAAGAGAGTATCAATTAGAATCAGTGCATATTCCGGAAGATGTAACTGGAGATGCAGGTGAAATCTCAAGTAATATTACTTACATGCCAGTTAGTGACGTGAAAACTGATAGTGTTAGTAAGGTTGCTGAGGAACCTGTACAGGATGGTACTGACAATAAACAGATTGAATCAGAGGACTTTAATAAAAACGAAGAAGCAGCAGAACCGAGAGATACCATTGTTGAATCTAAAGAAGGAATGCAGGTGTTGTTTGGAACAGACATTACCAATGGAGAACCACTTTATTGGTGCCCAAATGATACAGAACAGATCTTTCATACGAATACTGGTATAATTGGCACTATGGGAACTGGTAAAACACAGTTCACGAAATCTATGATTACGCAGTTGTACCAGAAGCGTAAAGATAACTTTGAAAGTGACGATATCGGTATCCTAGTTTTCGATTACAAAGGAGATTACAACGAAAGTAAAGAAGACTTTATCAGGGCAACAGATGCGAAGGTATTGAAACCATATCATCTTCCGTTTAATCCTTTGTCACTTACAAAATCAAAGGTATTTAAGCCGTTGCTTCCTACACATACTGCAAATGCCTTTAAAGATACTTTGTCAAAGGTGTACTCATTAGGACCTAAGCAGCAGAATACTCTATTTCAATGTATTATTGATGCTTATGCTGCACGAGGAATTATACCGGCAAATCCGGCAACATGGGACAATTCTCCTCCGACCTTTGATATGGTTTACAGCTTGTATGCTAACAACGAGGATATAAAGAAGAATGACTCGTTGGCAGCAGTCATGGATAAGCTGTATCAGTTTCAGGTTTTTGAAGGTGCCGCAAGCAAGACACAATCGCTTTTCGATTTATTGAAAGGTGTTGTTGTAATTGATTTGTCGGGATATGATGCTGATATTCAAAGTCTAATCGTAGCGATTACTTTGGATTTGTTCTATTCGCAAATGCAGGCAGCGGGTTCAAGTAAGCTCAATAATAAATATCGCCAAATTACCAAGTTGATTCTGGTAGATGAAGCAGATAACTTTATGAGCGAAGGATTCCCGGCATTGAAAAAAATACTGAAAGAAGGAAGAGAGTTTGGAGTTGGCACCATACTGTCTACGCAGTTCCTAAAGCATTTTGGCGCAGGCGAAGATGACTATTCAAAGTATATTCTGACATGGGTCGTTCATAATGTAGCTGATTTAAAAAGCTCTGACGTTGAATTTGTCTTCCAGGTAGAAGCTAAGAGTTCTGATAGCCAAATTTTGTATAATGATATTAAGGGACTCAATAAGCATTACAGTATTGTGAAAATAGGAAATTCTAAGCCTAAATACATTCATGATAAGGCATTTTGGGAGCTTTATAAGTCAATGTTTCCAAATGAGTAAAACCCATTGGTAGGCACATGATTCATTGACAAAATGCAAATAAAACGCTATACTTAAGTAGTCTACTTAAGTATAGCGTTTTGCTATGTGTGGGAGGTTGTTATGGACTTTGTATATCGTTTTCCTGTGGTTAAAGGAATCCAAGCTAAACGAGAATATTATATAGGAATGGTTCCATTAAAGATGATTCCGAGATTATTTCCTTCGGATGATGAATATGTTTTGCCTGAATACAGGGCACAACGACGATTAAATGCAACAAGAATACCAGTTATCAGCAAGTATATTTTGGATAACCGTGATGATTATGTGTTTTCTGCTCTGGCAGCATCTATTGATGGGGATTTCAAGTTTATCTCTACGAAAGAGAACGCCGATATTGGTGTTTTGGAAGTTTCCATGGATGCTGTTTTTTTGATTAACGATGGACAGCATAGAAAAGCAGCTATTCTGGAAGCATTATCAAATGATGAATCACTTGGGGATGAAACGATTTCTGTAGTATTTTTTGAAGATAAAGGATTAGAGAGAAGCCAACAGATTTTTACGGATCTAAATAAACATGCCGTAAAAACATCAAACTCTATTGCAGAATTGTATGATTCTCGTGATGATTTGGCAGTAATTACACGAGAGGTTATTTCTAAAGTTCCATTTATCAATACTTATACGGATAAGGAAAAGGACATTTTAGGGAAATACTCTTCAAATTTGTTCACTTTGAATACTTTTTACTCTGCAAATAAAAGAATAATTCAAAAAGACAATTCTGAAGATGCACAAGAATTCTTGACCGAGTTTTGGATGTTAGTAGCGGATAATATGACGCAGTGGAATGAACTTCAAAGCAAGGAAATTAGCAAAGTTGATTTGCGAGAAAACTATATCATTACGCAAGCCGTGGTCATACAATCACTGGGACGAATAGGAAACTATTTCTTTACTCACAGAGACGAAAATATGGCTGATCGTTTGCGTTTGTTACGAGAGATTGATTGGAGACGAAGTGCTCCGTCGTGGAAATTGAGAACCATCCGTGCAAATGGAAGAATGATAAACAATGATGCGGCAATTATCTTGACGGCAAATGTTATTAAAACTAGTTTGAACATTCCGCTTGATCATGATGAATCAATGCGTGAAAAGAAATTTTTGCAGAATATAAATAAATGAATGGGCGGATGATTTTAAATGTCGATAAATAGAGAAGATGTAAATAAATTGATGCAGACTGTCAGGAACCTTTACCAAGTCGATGATATCCCTTGGGTTATTGGTTACTCAGGCGGTAAAGACAGCACAGCTACACTTCAGCTTGTATGGTTAGCAATTCAAGGACTTCCAGCTGAAGATAGGAAAAAAACAATTCATATTATAAATACGGATACTCTTGTTGAGTCTCCTGTGGTTGCACAATGGGCAATACAGTCTTTGAAAAAAATGGAAGACGCAGCAACTGAACAAGGATTGCCTTTCGTACCACATAGATTAACCCCAGAGTATGACAATACATTTTGGGTTAATCTTTTAGGTCGAGGATACCCATTTCCAAGAAAAAAATTTAGATGGTGTACTGATAGGCTGAAAATACAACCTGTAAATAAATTCGTTAAAGATAAGATTGCTGAACATGGTGAAATAATTATGGTTTTAGGCACACGAAAAGCGGAAAGTGCTAATCGTGCTAAGACTATGGCAAATTATGAAAAGAAACGAGTTAGAGAGTTGTTGAGTCCGAATCCTACAATGGTAAATGAACTTGTGTTTGCACCATTGGCTGAATGGACAGATGATGATGTGTGGATATTCCTTATGCAATATAAAAATCCATGGGGATACTCTAATCAGGAATTGCTTACTTTGTATAAAGGTGCAACGGCAGACAATGAATGCCCGATGATGGTAGAAAAAGATTTACCAAGTTGCGGTAGAAGTAGATTTGGCTGTTGGGTTTGTACAATGGTAGAAAAAGACAAATCTATGGAAGCAATGATAGCAAATGACGAAGAGAAAGCCTGGATGACCCCTTTACTTGAGTTTCGAAATGAATTTGGCGATGAAGAACAAGACCGAGAAAGACGAAGCTTTAGAAAAATGGGTGGCTTCCTTCAAGGAAGTTTTGGTCGTTTACATCATGGACCTTACAAAAAGGAAATTCGTGAGGCTTGGTTAGAGAGATTGCTTCGTATGCAAGAAGAAATCAAACAAGAAGGACCAGAAGGTTTTGATAATGTTTCTCTGATTACAATGGAGGAATTGCGAGCAATTCGTCGTATATGGGTCTTTGACAAACACGAATTTGATGATTCTTTGCCAGCCATTTTTGAAGGTGCGACAGGGAAAAAGTTTTTGGATCCAGAATGGGTAGGTTCAGAAGCTTTCAGAAAAGATGAATGGGATGTACTAAAGTCGGTTTGTGAAGATTTATTCCCAGAAGAAGAACTGATCTTTGAAATGCTATATAGCATGATTGATATAGAAAATCAGTCAAATAGCCTTAATCAACGAAAAGGTATTTTGGATGATTTAGAAAAGTGCATTTCTCATACATTTTATATGAATGAAGAAGATGCAACAAGGTATTACGAAGATCGTATTACTAGAAAAAAAGAATTAGGCGGAAAATTCAATGATAAATTCTTTGCTCATATTCAAAGTGAGGCTGAAGAGTTTGAAGGAGAAGTTTCAGAAGAGTCCGCAATCGTAGGAGAAGAATTCTAATGATAATAACAAAACTGACATTCCATAATTTCGGCGTGTATGCCGGAAATAATGTGTTTGAATTTGAATCTTCAAAGCCTGTTGTTCTAATCGGAGGTATGAACGGTAGAGGCAAGACAACTTTCTTGGAAGGCGTCTTACTTGCTTTGTATGGTGCAAATTCATTTGCGTATAGTGAAAGCAAATATTCAAGTTACGGACAGTATCTTAAAGCATTTGTTAATACTGCTGATGGCAGCTTGGAAACATATGTTGAGTTAGAGTTTAAGCTTGAAAAAGAGACAGATGAGAGATACCTGATTAGACGTTCTTGGCCTGGAAACGGACAAAGAACTCGAGAAACAATTCAGGTAAAAAAAGATGGACAAGACAATACATTTTTAACAGATAACTGGGCGATGTTTATTGAAAATATCCTCCCTAGTGGATTGTCCAGCTTTTTCTTCTTTGATGGAGAAAAAATTGCCGAATTGGCGGTAGAAAATACCAACGCTCAGATGAAAGAGTCAATTAAGACTCTTCTAGGAATATCTGTTTTGGATCTTTTGGATAATGATATTTCTCGAATTGTAAATAGAGTTGGAAAAAGATCTAATGATCAAGTCCATACAAAAGAATTGAAAATACTTCGAGAACGAAAAAACCAGACTGAAGTTGCACTGCAAATCATTGATGATCGTATTGCCGAAACTTCAGCACAAATTGAAGAGGCCAGAAAAAAATTAGAAAAGGCAAAAGTTGATTACACTTCAAAAGGTGGAGACATTGTTGTTCAGAGACAAGATTTGTTTACCGAGAGAACAGCACTTGTAGCAAAAGTTGAACAAGGAAAAGAAACTTTAATTGGAGTGGCTGCAAGCGAATTACCACTTTTGCTGGTGAAAGATTTACTTGAAGATATAAGTGTTCAAGCTGCCAAAGAGCATGAGACAAAGTTGCTTGGCTACACAGTTGATAAGATTCACTCTATGTTTGAAACATATAGCGACGGCGGGGATAGCAACAGTGTTAGGGACTTTATTTCCTATGTGGAAAATAAAGCTGCTGAGGAAAGTACAGAAATTGTATTTGATATCTCGGATCAGAGCTTTTATCAATTAACATTGTTGCTTGGAAATGGGTTAATGAATGCTCAGGGCAATATGTTGCAAAACATGGCAACTTGCCAAAAAGGAATTGCCAAGATAGACGAGATCGATAGCTACCTAAGTGTGGATATAGATGAAAAAGTTTTGTCTAAGATCTATAAAAAAATCAAAACTCTTGAACAAGAGATAATCGAACACGAGGCCTCTTTAGAGATAGCCCAAAAACAGCGCACTGGATTAAATGGCGATGTTATGCGAGCAACTTCGGAGTATAACCGCTTTGTCGAAAACATGTTGTCAAACTTAGAAAGTGATGATGATAACGGTAGAATCTTAAAATACGCACATCATGCAACTCAAGCCTTGGCTGAATACAAAATCCGTTTACAAAAGAAAAAAATCGGAACATTAGCAGAAACAATGACAAAATGCTATAAGCAGTTGGCTAACAAAAAGAACTTGATTAGTCGGATTGATATGGATGCTGTTACTCTGGATTTTGTTTATCTAAATGCGGATAATCAGATTGTTCCCAAAGAATCTTTATCTGCCGGCGAGAAACAGCTGATGGTTATTTCTCTTCTTTGGGCATTAGCAATTTGTTCTAAGAAGAAGCTGCCAGTGATTATAGATACGCCATTATCAAGAATGGATTCCGTACACCGTGTAGCTTTAATTAAGACATATTTCCCGAATGCGAGTGATCAGACTATTATCTTGTCTACTGATTCAGAAATTGATAAGCATTACTACGAAATTATGAAGGATACCGTCGGTGATGAATTCACCTTGGTATATGATGACGAATTAAAGTGTTCAAAAATAAAGAAAGGCTATTTTTTAGGTGACTGATATGATAATAAAACAAATTAAGCTTTCCAATCAGTCAAAAGACCGCCTTTCAAGGTTGAAGGGAAAGACTGGAATAAAAAATTGGAATGTGCTATGTCGTTGGGCGCTTTGCTATTCGTTGAAGGAAAATACGATACCTACCGATATTCCTATTATTGCGGATAGTAATGTTGAAATGTCATGGTATACGTTTGGCGGAGAGTATAGCGAATTATATGAGGCTTTGATTAAAGCTTGGTGCATAAAGAAAAATCTTCCTACAGATGATGAAACTGTTTCTAAGTATTTTAAGTTGCATTTAGAGAGGGGCATTTCATACCTATCGGGCACAAACTTTATCAAAAGCTTGGATGATTTGTTAAATCTTGTTCTGGAGGTGTAGTTTTGGGAGTATATTTAGATTTCAACTCAACAGCACCGATTGATGAGCGTGTCTTGGAAGAGATGATAAAAATATATAGAAATACGCCAGGAAATGCAGATAGCAGAACACACACTTTTGGCGATGATGCAAGACGGGCAGTTGAAACTGCAAGAGCTGAAGTTGCGTCTTTGCTTGGTGTTAATAAGGATGAGGTGTTCTTTACTAGCGGTGCTACTGAGAGCAACAATATTGCGATTCAGGGGTTAAGGGAGTATGCGGAAAAGACCAGAAAAAAGCACATAATAACAACATCAGTAGAACACAAATCTGTTTTAGGAACTTGTAAAGCACTAGAACAGCAGGGTTTCGAGGTGTCCTATGTGAATCCGAAAGCTGATGGACGAGTATCTGTTGAAGAGGTTACAGAATTAGTAAGAGAGGATACCGTACTAGTAAGTATTATGCATGTGAACAATGAGACCGGTATCATTCAACCTATAAAAGAGATTGGCGAGTTTTTGGCAGATAAAGAAACATTCTTCCATATTGATGCGACACAGAGCTTTGGTAAATTGGTAGATGAACTCAAAGCAATTAAATATGACATGCTTTCAATGAGCGCACATAAAATAGCCGGACCACAAGGTGTTGGAACACTGGTTTTACGCAAGAAACGGTACAAACTGCCACCAGTAAAAGGAATTATGTATGGAGGACAACAAGAACGAGGTATTCGTCCAGGGACGATACCAGTTGCTTTGGTTGTAGGGCTTGGTACTGCGTGTGCACTGGTGGCATCAGAGTATAAGCAGAATCAAGAAAAATGCTTAACAATTAAAAATGCTTTATTAGAAGAACTTAACGCATCCGGAGTTAAGTGCGAAATTAACGGAGATCAGAATTATTGCGTACCAAGCACTTTAAATATTTGCTTCAACGGAGTGTCATCTGAAGCATTAATGCTTTCTACTAAGCAATATTGCGGCATTTCTAACGGATCAGCTTGTAATTCCAAGTCATATGAACCTAGCTATGTTCTAACTGCTATGGGCATACCGACTGAAAAAATTGAAAACTCGGTAAGAATAAGCTGGGGGGCAGAATCCGACTGTGAGGATGTTGTAACTTCATTTAAGGAACTGTTGGCGGTAGCAAAAAGTTTTGCTGCTTTTTAGTACGAGAGGAGGACCATTTTGTTAAACGTTGTTCGTGACATTATTAAAAAATTGAGTCTTGCCAGTAATTGGTCTCTTCGAGTTTTGTAAATTCAATCATCAAGAAGAGTGGGGACGGTGTATACCGGGAGAGAAATTGCATTTGGCTCAGTTGGCAGACTAGATAATTTTGTGCTAGAGATAAAGTCTCGTTATGTTGGGGAAAATGGTTGCTTTGACAATAAGTTTTTAGATGTATCTGCTTATGATGGTTCTGCTAACGGAAAGACAATATATAAGTTGAATGAAGCAAGCAACCTTATTAACACAGAATACAGTAATTTGATCGACGCACTTGCTAATCTAAATCAAGAAATTGACCCACTAGAGATGAAAGCTAGCGCTTATGTATTAAGTGGGCACTTTGAAAACGAGGATGAATTTGTTCCAATTAAAATAATAGCAATGCAAAACCCTATCACGTTGCCAAAGCATAAGTTTATGCAAAGCAAAGGGAAATTCAAAGAATCAGATGAATAAGTTTTGACATTGCGTCCGACTATTGGTGTACTAATTTATGGTGATTATGTTTATCTTTTCACCCTTAATGGCGAAAATTTGTTCAATACTGAAGGTTCCTATAAGGCTCTTTGTGCCGATTGCATTGCTACGGTACATGAAAGTGACATCATTGTAAATATAGAACAGCAATTCTTGTCTGTAGCTAGTAGCAGACACACTCCTAGAAGATTTGTGTCGTATAATCAGGCTCATCTTGAGAAACTAAAGAATGCGAGTACTTGAAGAAGAATTTTGTTGTTATTGTAACTATTAAAGTAAGAGGTATCCCCCATGAAGATGAATCCTAAAGAGACGGGAAAAAGAATTCAGCTTCTTCGCAAGCAAAAGGGCTTGTCGCAAGAAGAACTTGCGGACAAACTTAATGTCAGTTCCAATACTGTAGCAAAGATTGAATGTGGCTTGCGTAGGCCATCAGTAGATTTTGTTGTAGATCTCGTTAATTTCTTTGACACAACAGTCGATTATATTATTCTGGGAGAAGAAATCAAAAAAGAAAGAAATTATGATTTTTTGATACGAGAAATTGACGATCAGGTTGAACAGCTTTTGGAACTCAAGGAAAATTTGCTGAAAGAGAAGAACGAAAAAACGAAATAATATCAAAAGCCGCTGTGATGAGCAAAACGCATCACAGCGGCTTTCTTGTGCTTGTCCATGGACAAATTGTGCGCATAACCATGCCTACCAGTCCATAGTTTTTTGCTCTATATAGATTAAAATCATAAGTATAGAGAATACGTATCACAGAAGTCTTCATGGATACAAGATTATAAAAAGTTGAAGCAAGCCAACTTCCCTTAGGAACTAAGGGCGCACTTCTATACCGATTATTCCATTCCGGTATGTGCGTTCTCCGAAGGTAAATGCTCCTGTGTCTGAACACATTCACATATTGCGGAATTGCATTCCGGTCAAGAGATAATTCTTGCGGCTGCCGCCTATCTCTTTTTACATACCTTGCTTTGGGCAAGGATGAATAAAAGACAAGGAGCGAAAGAAAAATGGAAAACAAAGAAAAAACTTTGGCGCAATTAGATGCCGCACGATTGAAGGTGAAACAGTATGAAAACAAGATTCAGCTTCTGGAAAATCGCAAGCGGCATCTGGAAAAGAAAGCCGACTGCCAGCGCACGCACCATCTTTGCAATATGGGCGGCGCCATCCAAAGCATTTCCAAAGAGGCAGACTCCCTGACAAGGGTAGAGTTTTACTCTCTGATGGAACAGGTTTTTGCGCTGCCTGCGGTGCAGCAATTGGTGAACACCGCTGCGCAAAACCACAAGGCGGGAGGTGATCGCTAATGGCGTTGTATCACTTCCATGTAGAGCAGATCAAACGCAGCGAGGGGCGCACAGCTGTTGCCAGTGCTGCCTATCGTGCCGGTGAGAAACTGCATAATCTCTGGGATGGAGAAACCCATGATTATACCAAGAAAGGCGGCGTGATTCTTTCGGAAATTATTCTTCCGGAATATGCGCCTGAAAGATTTTCTGACAGGTACACCCTTTGGAATGAAGTGGAGCAAATTGAAAAGCATTACAAGGCACAGCTTGCCTACAGCTTTGACATGGCGCTGCAAAATGAATTTTCTTTAGATGAGAACATCGCACTGGCAAGAGAATTTGTACAGAAATACTTTGTTTCTGACGGCATGATTTGCGATCTTGCAGTACATCAGCCTGACCGTGGAGACGGCGGCATTCCCAACCCACATTTTCACGTTCTGGTTCCCATTCGTCCGTTGAACGCTGACGGAACCTGGGGAGCAAAACAGCACCGGGTTTATCAGTTGGACAAGGATGGCAACCGCATCAAAAAAGAAGATGGCAGCTGGGCTTTCGATGCTGTTCCAACTACAAATTGGGGCAAGCCGGAAACGCTGGACTTATGGCGTAAAGCCTGGGCAGATATGGTCAATGCCCGATTGGAAGAAAAAGGGCTGGACTGCCGCATTGATCATCGTTCTTATGTAGATCAGGGGCTGGATTTGATCCCGACTGTCCATGAAGGGCCGCACGTTCGCAAGATGGAGAAGAAAGGTATCCGTACCGAAAAAGGCGAATTGAACCGCTGGATCAAGGCCACCAACCGGATGATCCGCAACATACAAGCCACCCTTGCGGCACTGAAAGAATGGCTTGCGGAAGCAAAGGCAATTTTGAAAGAACCGCAGGAGGTTTACCTTGCTCAGCTGCTCAGTGATGCTCATGCTTTGCGCAATCAAACCGTAATGACGTATGCCAGAGGAAAAGCTAAAGCGAAGAAAAACAACCTAAAGCGTTTTATGAATGAGTGCGATTATCTGAAACAGCGAGGGGTTCTGACGCTCAGCGATTTTGAAAAACATCTTTCTTCTGTCAGCGATACGGTGGAAAGCAGAAAAGCTTCCATGCACCGGAAACAGACTCGTTTGAAAGAACTTCAGCAGCTGATGGAGGATGCAAAGACCCATGCTGCGTTAAAGCCGGTCTTGGATGAAATGAAGAAAGAAAAATATCGTTTTACTAGAGCCAAGGAGAAGTATAAGGCGGAACACGAAGGTGAACTTCGCCGGTTTTATATGGTAAAGCGAAAACTGAAAGAGAGTGGCTTTGAAAAAGATCCTTTTCCTTTGGATGCCTGGCAGAAAGAATTTTCCGAACTGTCGGCACAGCGAGAAGCTGAATACCAGGAATATAAGCTGCTGCAAAAGGATCTGACGATGCTGTATCAGATTAAGGGCGATGTGGATCAGGCGATGCGTGAAACCCATCCCGAAATGCTGCATCACAATAAAACCCAAAAAACAGAAACTGTATTGTAAGCAGGAGGTGGAATATGAGTTATACGCAAGAACAGATCGACCGTGCCAACCAGGTTGATTTGAAAGAATTTTTATGCTCACACGGTGAGCAGGTCATAAAAAGCGGAAACGAGTACCGATGGAAACGGCATGACAGTTTGACCATTCAGGGAAACAAATGGTTCCGCCATAGCCAGAGCAAAGGAGGCTACCCTGTTGAATTTGTAATGGAGTTCTTTGGGAAAACCTTCTCGGAAGCAATGTTGATGCTGATTGGAGAAGCACCGGCAAATAACGGCGCAGCAGCTGCTCCTTCGGAAGATTTCAGACTTCCGCCAAGAAACCGATATGTTGCAAGAGCGATGGCCTATCTCCGTCAGCGAAACATTCCGGAAGAACTGGTTCAGGAGTTCTATAAGGAAGGACTGATTTATGAGGATGCCCGGCACCACAACATCGTGTTTGTAGGAAAGGATGAAACGGGGATTCCCCGTTATACCCACTGCAAAGGGACGGAAGGTTCTTTTCGTATGGATGTACAAGGTTCGGACAAGTCCCACAATTTTGCCTATCGCAGCGATGGAAAAAGCCTGTTTGTGTTTGAAGCGCCGATTGATCTGATGTCCTTTATCGCTCTGTACCCGAAGGACTGGAAACCCCGAAATTATCTATCCTTGGGCGGTGTGGGAGCGAAGGCGCTGGAAGGTTTTCTTTCTGAACGCAAGAATATAGAAACCGTTTATATCTGCACCGACTCGTATAAAGCCGGTAATGATGCCGTAAACCGTCTGTTAGAAAGTATTCCCGAATATATGACGGTTATTCGTCTGACCCCATGCGAGAAAGACTGGAACGAAGTTTTGAAGCAAAAGGACAAGCTTCCGGACGGAAAATATATTTCACGAAGGATCATGCTGCGTGGGGAATCGGAAAAGAAAGCGGTTCCCATGATTCGCATGAGCGAGGTTCAGCAAACAGAGGTGGAATGGTTTTGGCATCCCTACATCCCATTTGGAAAGCTGACGATTATTCAGGGCAACCCCGGCGAGGGGAAAACCTTCTTTGCTATGCAGCTTGCGGCAGCCTGCACCAACCGAAAGTTTTTGCCTCAGATGGAGCCTTTTGAACCATTCAATATGATTTTTCAGACAGCCGAGGATGGTCTGGGGGATACGGTAAAGCCGAGGTTGCTTTCAGCTGAGGCGGATCTGGAGCGAGTGCTGGTTATTGACGATGCGAACAATCCGCTGACCTTGGCAGATGAGCGTATTGAAAATGCAATCAGAGAGAATCATGCCCGTCTGGTTATCATTGATCCATTACAGGCTTTTCTTGGAGCCAATGTGGATATGAACCGGGCAAATGAGGTACGCCCGATCTTCCGTAGGCTGGCCGATGTGGCACAAGCTACCAACTGCGCCATTGTGATGATCGGTCATCTGAATAAGGCAGCAGGCAGCCAAAGCACCTACCGTGGACTTGGTTCTATTGACATTACTGCTGTGGTGAGAAGCCTGTTGTTTATCGGCAAGGTAAAGACAGATCCGACCACCCGGGTGATTGTCCATGAGAAAAGTTCTCTGGCCCCGCCTGGGCAGTCCTTGGCATTTTCTCTGGGAGATGAAAAGGGCTTCCGTTGGATTGGAGCCTATGACATCAGCGCAGAAGATCTGCTTGCCGGTGGCGAGGGCAATAAAACAGAGCTGAAGCAGGAACAGGCGGTGAAGCTGATAGATGAGTTTTTGTCTGAGGGCAGAAAAGTTTCCATTGCAGAGATCAATAAGGAAGCAGCCGAACGAGGAATTTCTGAGCGCACGGTGCGTCTGGCAAGAAATTCTATGGGAGATAAAATCGCAAGTGAGCGTCAGGGAAAAGACTGGTGGATCTGGTTTAAACAATGAACCGGCATTCTGTGAAGCGGCAAAGGTCTTATAGACCCCAAAACCTGCCACTTTGCCACTTGGATATAGAGATTGGAGACATTGTATGAAAGAAATTCCTATTTGGGAAAAAGCAAATTTGACATTGGAAGAAGCGGCAGCATATTCCGGCATTGGAACCGGTAAGCTGCGTGAGATTACCAACGACAAGAACTGCAATTTTGTTCTTTGGGTGGGCAATAAGCGGCTAATCAAAAAACACCTATTTGATAAATATATTGAGCAGGTGTTTTCCATCTAATATCTGCAGATCTGTAATAGAAAAAGAGAGCTTGGTGTGATACAATGTAGGTGTCACATCGAGGCTCCTTTTGAAAGAAAGGAGAGCGAAATTGAGCGAAAAACGAAAAGATCATAAAGGGCGTATCTTGAAAGCAGGAGAAAGCCAGAGAAAGGACGGGATCTATCAGTACAGGTACACAAATTGCCGAGGGAAAAGACAATGCGTTTATTCCCCTACCTTGCAGGAGCTTCGTCAGAAAGAGAAGGAAATTCAGAAGCAGATTGACGATGGAATTGACTATGAAGCAGGACAGATTACGGTCATTGAGCTATTGGAGAAGTACATCAGTTTGAAGAAAGGTGTGCGCTACAATACACAGGTTGGCTATCGGTTTGTTTTGAATCTGGTCAAAAAAGAAGATTTCGGCTACCGCAAAATCAGCACTGTCAAAGTATCGGATGCGAAACAGTGGTTTGCAAAGCTGCAAAAGGATGGCAGAGGCTTTAGTACCATCAGCAGTGTGCGAGGTGTTATCAAGCCCGCATTTCAGATGGCCTATGATGAGGATGCTGTCAGAAAGAATCCGTTTGTTTTCAAACTGACAGATGTAGTAGTCAATGATACGGTACCGAGAGTTGCACTCACCGAGGAACACTTGGGAATCTGGATGAATTTCATTGAGAAAGACAATACCTACTGCAAATACTACGATGAGTTCGTGGTACTTCTGGAAACTGGCATGAGAGTCAGCGAGTTCTGCGGTCTGACCCGAAAAGACCTGGATTTCAAAAATCGCAGAATCCGTGTGGATCACCAGCTGATTCGTGAGCGTGGCGGAAAATACTATGTTGAGGAAACCAAGACAAGCAGCGGCCGCCGCTTCCTGCCGATGAACGAAACGGTGTATGCTTCTTTGAAAAAGATGCTGGAGCGTCGCCCTAAGGTCAAGGCAGAGCCTATGGTAGACGGTTACAGCGGTTTCATCATGCTGGACAAGAACGGGAATCCCAAAGTAGCATTACACATCGAAAACGAGATGTGCTGGGCGATGAAGAAGTACAAGAAGCTTCATCCGGACAGCCCTCTGCCGCACATCACCCCTCATGTGTTCCAGCACACCTTCTGCACGAACTATGCAAATGACGGCATGGACATTAAAAACCTTCAGTACCTGATGGGTCACTCGGATGCGGGCGTGACACTGAATGTTTACACCCACGCAAGCTACGCACACGCTGCGGAGCAGATGGCGGAAATCTCACAGTTTCGCCATTCCCCTGAAGCAAAAAAAGACAGAGGTTTTGCTGTTGGATAAACAGCAAATATGGTGGTAGTATTTTAAGTTTACTACACCATTTACTACACCACTTGGTGGTGTAGTTACATAGATTTATAGAGACTTATGAAAAAATGAAGAAAAACCGAAAGCCCGAAAAACCATGTAATATCAGTGTTTTTGAGGCTTATGGAGGAATATAGAGATTATGTTAAAAGTACTTTTTATCTGCCACGGCAACATCTGCCGTTCCCCAATGTCAGAATTCGTATTAAAAGACATGGTGGAACAGCGTGGCTTGACAGAACAATTTGAAATCGCTTCGGCGGCGACCAGCACAGAGGAAATCTGGAACGGCAAAGGGAATCCAATCTATCCGCCGGCGCAGGCAGAACTAAAAAAGCATGGGATTGGAAAGACCGCATACACCAACTTTGCGGGCAAGCGCGCCAGACAGGTGACAAAAGAAGATTATCATCACTATGACTATCTGCTTTGTGCGGATACCAACAACATCCGTAACACAGAGCGTATCACAGGCGCGGATACCGAAGGAAAAATTCATCTGTTGTTAGATTATGCAGACGAACTTCAAGAGGGTAGTCAGCTTCAGACTAAAAATAAAAGCAGCAATTCAATCAGCCAGACAATCAGCCGCCGCGGCAAATCAATCGCAGACCCGTGGTATTCCGGGGATTTTACACAGACATGGAATGATGTGGTGGCAGGGTGTACAGGTTTTTTAAATTATCTTAAAAACGTGCATAAGATATAAAAGCTGCATCAGTTTCTGCGCGCCTGCCGGAATTTGGACGGTGTCATATGATATTCGCGCAGGAATAAGCGGTTAAAATAAGATACATTTTCAAAACCGCATTCCAGGGAAATCGCAAGAATGTCATCATCTGATGCACACAGCAGGTGCGCGGCACGGATTAGGCGGTACTCATTTAAGTAAGCAATAAAGGGCTTTCCCATATACAGCTTGAAAAATTTCATGAAATGGGAGCTGCTGAAACCGCAGACTGCCGCAATCTGCTCAATACTGATTTTTTGTGGGTAGTAATTTGCAATATAATCGGTAATCAGGCACAGCTTTTCCTTCGTATTTTCTTTAAAATAACCGTTTTTCCGGGAGGAAACGGCACTGTTTTTTTGCTGCGGTAAATCACAAGTTGTAATTTCACGCATTTTATCCGGTGCAAGAATCTCTGATTCCAGAATAAAAAACAACTGATACAGCCAGCCTTTAATGCCGAGATAATACCCGGCAGGATAGGTGGTACGCAAATCGTCAATCCGGTCAAGGCAGATTTGAACAGCGCGGTGTGCTTTCGGAACTCGGTCTATTAAAACCGGAAAATCTTCCGGAAAATTTTGCAGGCGGTGAAAAAAGTTAAAAGACATCGTATCCCCTTCTTTTGGGATTAACATCTGCATATCAAAAATGATATTTTCGTATGAAAATGCTTCCGATTCATACTGCGCAATGGAATGAAGCCTGCCCGGCAGAATAAAGACAATGCTGTCTTTGACAACCGGGTAGGAAATACCATCGACATTGACCATTCCCCTGCCGCTCTTTACATAAATAATTTCCGTTTCACGGTGCCAGTGCATCGGCACACACGGAAAATCCAGCGGAATCGAGCAAGGATAAGTATTATAGGAAAAATCCGTATCATAGTGTTTTTTCGTTTCTTCGTAATTTTCATATTCTAATATGTGCATAGCCCCTCCAATCCGCAGATTTACTGCACAAACGCCAATTTCATATATTTTGTATATCATGATATGATGTTGGGGTCAAAAGCCTCAACTATGATATCTGTGGATTGTTCCGTGCTAAACATGTGCCACTGGCACATAGCACCCGCCTATGAGCAAGCTCATGTGGGTTCAGATATTTTGACCCTGGTATCATGATATAAAAGTATGATAGTATTGTATTATTTTAAGCGGTAATTATGCAAGATAAAAAATCTTAGAAATATATAATAATAATCAGAATTATCGAAAAATAATCAGAAATAAAAATAGGAGTGGAGAGAAGTATGAGCATAGCAGAAATTTGTAACAAAATGTATGGAAAGACCATCAGAGAGTGCAGTAACGAACAGGTCTATACGGCACTGCTGGCACTGGTAAAGAAAGTCACGGAAGAAAGAAAAGAAGCGCAGGAGCGGCGGGAAAAAGAAAACGGCAAGAAAGTGTATTATATTTCCGCAGAATTTCTGATTGGAAAGCTGCTGTCAAACAACCTGATTAATCTGGGGCTGTATGAGCAGATTTCGCAGGAATTAGAGGAAAATGGAAAGAACATTGCACAAATCGAAGAAGCCGAGCCGGAGCCGTCACTTGGAAATGGCGGACTGGGACGGCTGGCAGCGTGCTTTTTGGATTCCATTGCCACATTAAACTTAAACGGGGACGGCATTGGCATCAACTATCATCTGGGGCTGTTCCGCCAGGTGTTTGCACAGAATAAGCAGACAGAACAGCCGGATTACTGGATTCAAAAGGAAAGCTGGCTGACGAAGACGGAGGTGCAGTACCCGGTACAGTTTGGCAAATTGTCCGTCATGTCGAGAATGTATGACATTGATGTGACAGGTTACGAGGGCAGGGTCAACAAACTGCATTTATTTGATATCGACACGGTTGATGAAAAAATACCGATGCACGACGGCATTGATTTTGATAAAAATGCGATTGAGAAGAATCTCACGCTCTTTTTGTACCCGGACGACAGCGACAGAGCCGGACAGTTATTGCGCATTTACCAGCAGTATTTTATGGTAAGCAACGCCGCACAGTTGATTCTTTCAGAATGCCGCAGGAAATGTGAAAAAGCGGGAAAGACGTTAAAGAATCTGAATGAATTTGCGGTGATTCAGATTAATGATACGCACCCGACAATGGTTATTCCTGAATTAATCCGCATTTTAACAACGCAGAAAGACATTGACGGCAGTGTGATGACGATGCAGGAGGCGGCAGAGGTGGTGACAAAGACGTGTGCATACACAAATCACACGATTCTTGCAGAAGCACTCGAAACATGGCCGCTGGACTATCTTGAGGAGGTTGTGCCGCAGTTAGTTCCGATTATCCGTTATCTTGATGAAAATGTACGCGCCCGTTATACGGATTCTTCCGTTTACATTATTGACGAAAACGACCGTGTGCATATGGCACATATTGATATTCATTATGGTTTCAGTGTAAATGGGGTGGCAAAGCTGCATACGGAGATTTTGATGCAGGAAGAACTGAAATCTTTTTACCGCATTTATCCTGAAAAATTTAACAATAAAACCAACGGCATTACGTTCAGAAGGTGGTTACTGCACTGCAATCAGGCACTGGCCGCCTATATTGAAGAACTGATTGGTGCAGATTTTAAAAAGGAAGCAGGGGAACTTTCACAGCTTATAAAATATGCAGATGATGAAAATGTGATTGCGCGCATGCTTGAAATTAAGGCGGAAAATAAGAAACGTCTTGCTGCATATATGCAGGAAAAATGCGGTGTAAAAATCAATCCGCAGTCGGTCTTTGACATTCAGGTAAAGCGCCTGCATGAGTACAAGCGCCAGCAGATGAACGCACTGTATGTCATTTACAAATATTTTGAGATTAAGGCCGGAAATATTCCGGATACTCCGGTTACGGTTATTTTCGGTGCGAAGGCGGCAAAAGCATATACGATTGCAAAAGATATTATTCACTTAATTTTGTGCCTGGGTGAATTGATTGCAAATGACCCGGATGTCAGTCCGTATTTAAAGGTTGTCATGGTGGAAAATTATAATGTGACGATGGCGGAAAAGCTGATTCCGGCGTGCGACATTTCAGAGCAGATTTCGCTGGCTTCCAAGGAAGCTTCCGGAACGGGCAATATGAAATTTATGTTAAACGGTGCACTGACACTCGGAACATTTGACGGTGCAAATGTCGAGATTGCACAGCTTGTCGGCAAAGACAATATCTATACCTTTGGTGCATCCAGTGACGAAGTCATCGCGCATTACAAAAATGCCGATTACTGTGCAAAGGACCTTTATGAAAAGGATGAAATGATAAAAAAATGTGTTGATTTTATCGTTTCAGATGAGTTAAAGCAGTATGGTGATGAAGAAAACTTATCCCGTCTGTACCATGAAATTATTAGCAAAGACTGGTTCATGACACTGTTGGATTTCAAGGAATATATAAAGGTAAAAGAACAGGCGCTTGCAGACTACAAAGACAGAGCCGCATGGGGCAGAAAAATGCTGATAAACACCGCGATGGCAGGCTTCTTCTCCTCCGACCGCACCATCCGCCAGTACAACACCGATATCTGGAAACTGTAAGCCGGGCAAAAAGTAAACAGGCGGCAAAAAACACAAACCCTTTCCGTCCCCGCCAAGGCGAAATCACCCACAATCTTTTCGCCCGCCCCCGCCAAGGCAAAAAACACCCTCACTTTACGTCAAACAGCGTGTGTAAAGTGAGGGTGTTTTTTTGCCTCCACAGCGTGTGGAAAATGCGGGTTGTTTTTTTGCCTCCCACAGCGTGTGGAAAGTGAACGTATTTTTTTGCCTCCTACAGCATCACTCCGGAATTTTCCTTACTCCGTTCCATATAGTGATTGAGCTGTTCAAACGGCTTGCGAAGGACAAGACCGATGAGAATGGCAATGATAATATAGATAAAGAGTCTGCCGATACATTCCCAGTAATAATTGCCGTACATGCCGCCAATCGTTTCGCGCAGGGCATCCATGGCATATGGGAACGGCAGGTAGCGGTAAATCATCCGGTAAACCTTTGGCAGGACGTCAATCGGGAACGTACCGCCGCTTCCGGCAACCTGGACTACCATGAAAATAATTGCAAGGGCTTCACCGATATTGCCAAAGGCAACCGTCAGTGCATACATAAAAATCGTAAAGACCAGGCTGGTGACAGAACATGCAAACCAGTATAAAACCGGGTGCGGACACTGAATCTGGATATAAAACAGATTTCCAAGTACAATCAGAAGTGTCTGCAACTGCCCGATACAGTAAAATGTCAGGTATCGTCCGAAAAATTTCTGATACGGCTTTACACCGGCCGGCAGGTGTTTGGATTTTTTTACCTGTGTATGAATGATAGCCACCATAATCAGACCGCCGACCCAGATGGAAAGGACCGTGTAAAACGGTGAAACGGCAGAACCATAAGCTGAAATTTCATAAATCTTTTTGGTCGTAATTTCTACCGGTGAGGCAATAAAGTCTGCCAGTGTCTGCGGGTCACTGCCTAAAATCTCATTCACAAAATCATATTCCGGGTCGGAAGCGATTTTATTGAGTAATTCAATAGAATCGGAAAGCTTAGTCATCAGCGCATTTAAAGTCTGCTGTGTCCGTGTCAGATTTTCCTGTCCCTGTGTAATCGCATCCGTAAAGGTGTTCATGTCGCCGTCCATATCCTGATATAAAGAAGAAATGGAAGACATTACACTGCGGATAGAGGATACATTTTCCGAAAGTGAAGCGGAAACCTCTGACAGGGAAGAAACTGAATTGGCATCCAGAAGCTTTTGCAGGGCGGCAAGTTCTCCTGCCTGTGTATCCAGTGTTTCCGGTAAATCCGATGAAGAACTGCGCGCAAGAGAGGAAACATCGGAAGAAATCTGTGTAATGGAAATCAGGGAATCTAACATCACATTGTATGTCTGCAATTCATTGTAGGCATCGGTCAGTTTACCGGATATGACATCAATGAGTGAATTCCCTGTGGTATCATCCAGTGTCAGACTGTCAAAATCCACGGTGATAGCAGCGGAGCTGGCGCTTACAAGACTTTTTGTTAAAGTGTTCACAAAGGTGGAATTAGTCTGGGACTGAACTGCTTTTTTTGCCTTATCCGTAATTTTCGGCGCAATGGCATTTTTCTTCTGATTACAGTAATACTGAATCTGCGGATGTTCTAGGGAATCCGAAAGAAAACTTACCATATCGCTTGTAAAGTCAGACGGTAGAACCAGTGCGGCATAGTAGTCGCCGCTGTACACGCCGTCAATGGCTTCCTGCGTGGAATCCGTAAACACCCAGCCGATGGTTGTATTGGCTTTTAAATTAGAAATAATCTGGTCGCCGATATTTACAGTCACACCGTCAATAGTTACACCCGGATCATCAGACGCCACAGCAACCTTGATGCGGGAAGTGGAGTCTGTTCCGTATGGGTCCCAGTTTGACAGAGTGTTAAACCACGCATACAGGGATGGAATGACGGTAAGACCAATCAGTACAACAATGGCGACCACATTGGTACTGATACGTTTGAGGTCCTGTATAAAAACAAGAAAAATATTTTTCATAGTTTAATCTCCTTTGCAGCAGTGATAATAGACTGTAAGTTGTTATTGAGACGGGATGGTAAATCCTGTACAAGGTAGTCGTGTCCCTCTTTCAAATCCAGTCCGAGCTGTTTTAATTTTTTTTGCATCTGGTCATCAATGTAAGCGACCGTTACCAGATATGCAGAAATTAAAAAGAGTGAAATTACCCATAATAAAAGATACACAACCTTTGAACTCTCCATATGCAGCAGCAAAATAAGGAAAATCATCGGGATAATGGCAATACACCAGAGTCCCGCCTTAATACGCTTCTGATTGCGTTCATGCAGTGTATGGCTGAATTCTTGAATCTGCATTAAAGTCGCGTTAAAATCTTCATCACGTCCGTTCTTAGACGAAGACACGTCCGTAAAATCCGTATCCGGTGAACCGGAATCGGACAGGCTTCTGGCAGAAGTCCGTGCTATGGGTGTTGCCAGAAGGTCATCTGCCACAGGGCTGTTTTTTAAAGTCATAGTTCTACCTCACTAACAAATATGTATTGGTTACATCATTTTGGTTTCTTTCATCTTTTCCTCAAAGAAATGATTGAGCGGAATGAAAGGTTTGCGGATTACCAGTCCGAGTAAAAGGGAAGCTGCGGCAAAAATCAGCAGTTTTCCCATATAAATAAAGTAGTTCATTTCATACATGCCGCTGATGGCTTCGCGCATGGCGTTAATCGCATACGGGAACGGGAAGTACAGGTATACGTTCTGGAAAAACTGCGGCAGCAGTTCAATCGGGAATGTACCGCTCGAACCGGCAATCTGGATAACAACCATAACAACGGCAATGGTCTTTCCGACATCGCCAAAGGAAAGTGTCAGCGTGTAAATCAGCAGGACAAATACAAAGCTTGCGACAGAAGCCGTCAAAATGAGCAGTCCCGGATGTTCACAGGAAACTTTTAATAAATATAAATCGCCGAGTACAATAATCAGGCTCTGAATCTGTCCCATCACAAAGAATAAAAGGAATCTGCCCAGATACAGTTCGTGCGGTTTTGCCATCAGTTCCATCTTCGGATTATTGTCAACGTGTACTTTCATCAGTGCCACGAGTACGATACCGCCGACCCACAGCGCCAGTGCTGTGTAAAACGGTGTAACTGCCGTACCGTAGTTGACTGCCGGGTAGACATCAATCTGTTCAACTTCCACAGGTGTTGCAATAAATTCGGCATAGGAGGCCGCATCGGCATGTAATAACTGTGAAAGCGTCTGATAAGCCGAAGAATCCGTAATATTATTTAAGGAAGTCAAAATCAGCTGGATTTTATCGGACATGCCCGAAATAATCGTTCCGGTATCGCCAAGGGTCTGGTTTGCCGTCAGGGCGATTTTGCTGGTTCCGAGTAAAATCTGTTCTAAGCTGTTTAGCTGGCTGCCTGAATTTTCAAGTGATTTATAGGCAGAATCCGCAGCTGCGTTCACGGTGATTTTTAATGAACTTAAACCGGATGAAGCAATGGTGTGATACTTCTGCTGGGTCTGTGTCATTTTATCAAGGCAGGAGGATAACAGGGTATGCAGCACTTCTGCCTTTGCAGCGGCAATTTCAGGTGTTTCCTTTACAATCGAAGAAGTCTGGTCAATCAGATTCTTTGCAAGGTCCTGCAAAGTAGAAATTGCTTCAAGTTGTCCGCGGATCTGTGCAATAATGTTATGGTCAATATATTCCAGATCATCTAATTTGTTTAAAAGGTCATCCAGTTTATGATTCTGCTCAAGCAGGGAGTTTAAGCCGTCTAATGCGGCAGAAAGTGCATCGGATGCCCCTTGTGTATCGCTTGTGATTTTATTCTGGGCCGTGTCTAACTGCTTTTGCACCTGCTCAGAAATGGTTTCCATGGCGGCAAGTGTTGTGTCAAGCTGGTCGGTCATGTTATCGACAGAGCGGGACAGTGCAGACTGTGTCAGCTTTGTTGTATCTTTTGAATTTTCTAAAATATCCTGTAATTCCGGAATCAATGCACTCATGGATTCCAGATTTTCCGATAAAGAAGCATTGCCGTTCTGGAAGGTGGCAATGGTATCGGCATAACCGGACAGATTATCCTGAATGGTCTTCATATCGTCAATAAGTTTGCCGGAAATGGAAGAATCCTTTTGGGTAATACTTTCAAGACCGCTTAATGCCGTCTGTGCGGCAACGTTAATAAATTCTGTGTTAATCGTCTGCTGCAGTGTAGAACTTGCCGTATCGGTAATCTTTGTGGCAACGGCATTTTTCTTTGAATTTTCGTAATATGTCACGCTTGGGTGATTCATGCCGTTATCCAGAAAATCAAACAGACTGCGGCTGAAATCATCACCGATAATAATGGCAGCATAATAACTGCCGTCATATACCCCTTTTAAAGCAGCATCTGTATCCTGTGGAAAAACCCAGCCTACACCGGTATTGTCATGGAGCTGCTCCACAACCTGATTTCCCATATTGACAGGGTCGCTTCCCTTTGAAGAAAATCCACTGTCTTCAGATACGACAGCAACCTTTAAGGAAGATGTGTTGGCATACGGGTCCCAGTTGGAATAAATGTTAAACCACGCATACAAGGACGGAATAATACACAATCCGCCCGCAATCACCAAAGCGAATAAATTGCGGCTAAGACCGGTAACGTCTTTGCGGAATATATGTAAGATATGTTTCATAAAGACCTCATTTCTGTGCCTGATATACAGCACACTGTTATCATCAGAAAGCGAGCAAAGGCACTTTCATAGCGACATTATAGTATATTGGCAGTTCAAAAGCCAGTTATTTTTTACATTAAATGGAAGGTGTGGTATACTGGCTATATAGTAAATGGACAGAATGGGGAATGGTATGTATACAATTTTAATAGTGGATGATGAAAAGATTGAACGTAACGGAATTAAATTTCTGTTAAAGAAGCAGGCAGAGCCGTTTGAAATCTATGAAGCACCAAACGGCAAAGCAGCACTCGAGCAGCTTTGTTCAATGCGCAATCAGGGGAAAAAGATAGATATATTGCTGACCGATGTAAAAATGCCGTTTATGGACGGCATAGAACTTATTGGAGCAGCCAAAGAAGAGGGGTTTACATTAAAAACAATTATATTCAGCGGGTATAATGAATTTGAGTATGCCAAGCTGGCAGTGCGTCTTGGCGTATCGGACTACATTTTAAAGCCGGTCAATCCACAGGAATTTGCACAGACCATAGAGAAGGTTACAGGGGAACTGCAAAAGCAGTATGTTGAAAATGAACAACGTCTGCAGCAGAGCAGCTATATGCGGGAATATCTTTTATATACCTTATTTAATGGGGGCGGTGCAGAACAGGTGCATACATTGGCAGGAAATCTTGCGGGAGAAAATTTCTGGAATCACTTCCACCGGATTGTATTTCTTGAGTTTGACCGAGAATTTTTTGGGAAAAAAGCGCTTGATTTTCAGGCGGAGATACTTGAAGAAAATATGAGTGAAGAATATCAGTATTTAAACTTAAATCCGCAGCAGGCAGTGCTTTTATTAAATGCCAGTCCGCATTACATGACCCTGCAGCAGACAGCACAAAAGCTGCATGATGCCGTTTTCAAAAAATACGGCGAGCACTGTCATTTTGCAATTTCAGGCGAAATTGACGATTATGAAAAAATACCGCAGACAATGGATATGCTTGAAGCCCTGATGGAAAATAAGTTTTACCGTCCTGATGTGTATGTATATTCCGAGGACATCAGCGGGGAAACGCCGGTGCTGGTGCAGATTGATGACGACACGCTCATGAAGCAGATGAAACAGGATATTAAGATGAAAGATATCCGGGCACTTAGGGAGCATTTTGACAGAATGTGTGCCAAGTACCGCAAAAAATCATATTTTTCACAGATTTATATTAAATTTATTTTTTCTAATCTGTTAAAAGATTTCTATCAGAATCTGCCGGAGACGCGGGAAGAGGAATTTAATAAGGAAATTGATACATTGTATAAGTCTGGGGATTTTAACTGTATTGTGTCGATTGTCAACAGCCATATTGATAAGCTGGAAGCGGTATTTGCAAAAAATCCGCAGACACAGCATAAAGAAATTGAAACAGTCAAAAAGTATATTTATACGCATTTCGGGGATGAACTGGGTGTAGAACAGCTTGCAGACATGGTGTATCTGGCACCGAGTTATTTAAGTACGGTTTTTAAAAAAGAAACCGGACAGAATTTAAGTAAATTTATCAAGCAGTACCGCATGGAAAAGGCAAAGGATATGCTTGAAAATACAAATATGAAAATTGTAAATATCAGCGAAGCGTGCGGTTATCAGAATGTTTCGTACTTCTGCCAGAGTTTCCGCGAGTGCTACGGGGTGAGTCCTCAGAAATTCAGAAATGGAATTTAAGATGAATATAAAAAATATGAAGTTGAAATACAGGCTGGCAGGGATTTATCTGCTCACGGCAGTACTGCCGGTTATTGTGCTGTTTACATTTTCCTACGGGCAGATGAAGCATATTTTAATTGAGCGCGATACGAAAAGTATCCAGAATTTTGTCAATCAGGCGGGAGCGGGTATTGATGCCCAGTTAGAGGTGTATAACAACCTGTCCAATTACATCACCTTTAATGAAACGATTTCGCGGGTTGTCAGCTACGACTATAAAAGCGATTATGAAATGTACGACCAGCTTGTGCTGTTGTTTGACCCGATGCTATCATCGCTTAAATATTTCCACGAAGACGTGAAACAGGTGACGATTTACGCTGAAGGCACGGTAAAGCACGATACCACGCTTGCACCGCTGTCAGAAATTGAAGCTGCACCGTGGTTTGATACGTCAAAGGAACATACAACGATTCAGTGGTTTGCGGACAGCTCGGCGCACACGCTGTCATCGGCACGAAAAATGTCACTGCTTTATCAGAAGAATAAACTCGGCATTTTATACATTTCAGTGGATTATGATAAGGTGTTTGAAGCACTTGAAGAAAATACGCAGAAAAACTACGGGATTTATATTGTCGATTCTGCGGGCAGCGAGGTGTATGAATTCCACAGCTTTACCGGTGAAAATGTGGATAAGGCGTTAAATTTTGCAGACTTTTGTGGAATACGGGACGGCAGCGGCGATTACACGGTTATCAGTACACCGCTTGCGACAACGGACTGGACGATTTATATGTATGAACCGACAGAATTGATTATCCAGTCGGCAAAGCCGATGATGCGCATGATTTTTGTGGCAGTGACGGTGATTATAGCCGGTGCAGTGCTTGCACTGATATCGACCTCGCGCTTTTTAATAGAGAGAATTGAGCTGTTACAGCACAATATGCAGAAGGTGGAGCAGGGTGATTTCACAGTACGTGTCCATAGTGACAGCAACGATGAAATCGGTGCATTAATTAACGGCTTTGATCATATGGTCAGCCGCATCAGCACCTTAATTACCGAGGTTTATGAGGGCAGGATTCACCAGAAGGAATATGAAATGCGGGCACTCCGGGCGCAGATAAATCCGCATTTTTTATACAACTCGCTGTCCCTGATTAACTGGAAAGCTATTGAGAGCGGGCAGGAGGACATCAGCCGGATTACACTTGAACTTTCCAATTATTACAGAACCTCATTAAATAAAGGAAGAAACACATTGACATTAGAGCAGGAATTAAGCAATGTACGCTCCTATCTGCAAATCCAGCAGCTTATGCATGACGGGGATTTTGATGTGGAAATAGATGTGGCAGCGGAAATTTTACAGTACGAATCCCTGAATCTGATTTTACAGCCGCTGGTTGAAAATGCGATTGATCACGGAATTGACTTAAAAACAGAGGGCAGAGGGCGGATTACAATCCGCGGCTGGCAGGAGCCTGCACAAAATCCGCTCACACACCGGACAGATATGGAATCTGACACACAATCCGAAACGAAATCCGGTACAGAATCCCGCCGAGAACCAGATGTGGAATCCGGCACAGATTATCTGGTAGTATTGACGGTATCGGATAACGGTGTCGGCATGGATAAGCAGACGGCGGCAGATTTTTTAACGGTGCAGTCCGGCGGATATGGTGCAAGAAATGTCAACGAGCGGTTAAAGCTGTATTACGGGGATCAGTATCCGTTAAAGGTGGACAGTAAACAGGGCGAAGGTACAACGATTACAATTACATTTCCGGCACGTGTCTATACCACACAGAAACAGGCTTAAAACGGCGGTAGACGGGTGTTTTGTAAAATGATTTTACAACTGTCTTGTCACCTGTAAAGAAACGTGATATAATTACCAACAAAAAATTTAGCACTTATACAGGAAAATGAGGTAAATGATGAACGCGGTAACAGAGGAAATTAAGCAACTGAAAAAAGAGAAAAATGCAGTCATTCTTGCACATTACTATGTGGAAGATGCCGTGCAGGAAATTGCAGATTACATCGGGGACTCGTACTACTTAAGCCGTCTTGCAACGGAAACAACAGCAGATGTCGTTGTTTTCTGCGGTGTGGGATTTATGGGTGAGAGCGCAAAGGTATTAAATCCGGGGAAAAAGGTTTTAATGCCGGATATGAGTGCGGACTGTCCGATGGCACATATGGCAGATATCGCAGGAATTGAAAAGCTTCGTGCAGAGTATGAAGATTTAGCGGTTGTCTGTTATATCAACTCCACGGCAGAGTTAAAAGCACACGCGGATGTATGTGTGACTTCCTCAAATGCGTTAAAGATTGTAAAGGCACTCCCGAATAAACACATCTTATTTATTCCGGATGACAATCTCGGACATTTTATTGCAGAGCAGGTGCCTGAGAAAGAATTTTTATACCAGAACGGACACTGTCCGGTTCATAAGGCAATTGCACCGGAAGCTGTCAAAAAGGCAAAACAGGAGCATCCGCAGGCACTTGTGCTTGCACACCCGGAATGTCTTCCGGAAGTGTCGGCACTGGCAGATTATGTAGGCAGTACCTCGGGTATTATTGATTATGCAACAAAAAGCGATGCAGAGGAATTTGTGATTTGTACGGAAACAGGTGTATTTTACGAGTTGAAAAAGAAAAATCCTGGGAAAAAGTTTTATCCGGCATCGGCTCATCAGATCTGCCCGGATATGAAAAAGATTACATTAGAGAAAGTACGGGATGTCTTAAAAAATGAGAGCAATGCCGTAACGGTGGAAAAAGAGTTAAGTGAAAAGTCAGGCCGTCCGCTTGAGAGAATGTTAGAGCTTGCAAAATAGCCGGAAAGAATGTGTCAAGATGAATGAGAATAAGGTAAAGTTACATATTAATACGGACATTGTGATTGTAGGAACGGGAGTCGGCGGCTTGTTTACCGCACTGAATCTGCCACGTGATAAGCAGATTGTGATGATTACAAAGGCGGATTTGGAAAGCAGTGATTCGTTTCTTGCACAGGGTGGAATTTGTGTATTAAAAAATGAAGATGATTACGACAGTTATTTTGAAGATACTATGCGTGCAGGACATTATGAAAACAGAAAAGAGTCTGTGGATATCATGATTCGTTCTTCACGTGAGATTATTGATGATTTAATCGGATACGGTGTAGATTTTGAGCGGGATGATAACGGACACTTGCGTTTTACAAGAGAAGGTGCCCATTCCACACCGAGAATCCTCTTCCATGAAGATATCACGGGAAAAGAGATTACAAGCAAGCTGCTTGCACAGGTGCAGAAGCTGCCGAATGTTACAATCCTTGAAAATACGGAAATGGTAGATATTGTTGAACAGGACAATGTATGCTACGGTATTGTATGCCGTGTATCAAAGGAAGCGATGCCGCATCTGATTACAATTTCGGCAAAGGATACCGTATGGGCATGCGGCGGTATCGGCGGTTTATACACACATTCCACGAATTTTCCGCATCTGACGGGTGATGCACTGGCACTGTCCCTGCGCCATCATATCAAACTGGAAAATATTGATTATATCCAGATTCATCCGACAACACTGTATTCCGAAAAGCCGGGAAGAAGATTTTTAATATCCGAATCAGTACGTGGGGAAGGCGCTATTTTATTAAATAGGAAAGGCGAGCGGTTTGTTGATGAACTGCTTCCAAGAGATGTGGTTGCACGGGCAATTTATGAGCAGATGGAAAAAGACGATATGCCGTATGTGCATCTGTCACTTGAAAATATAGATAAAAAGACGATTATGGAACATTTTCCGAATATTTATCAGCATTGTCTGGAAGAAGGCTATGACATCACAAAGGAAAGTATTCCGGTTGTACCGGCACAGCACTATTTTATGGGCGGTGTCCATGTAGACTGCAACAGCAAAACGTCTATGGAACAGTTATATGCAGTCGGTGAAGCAAGCTGTAACGGTGTGCATGGCGCAAACCGTCTGGCAAGCAATTCCCTGCTTGAAAGTCTGGTCTTTGCGAAACGTGCGGCAAAGCATATTACAGACGGCTTTGATATGGCAGAGAGTTGTCCAAAGCTCGTGGAAGCGGCAGCACTCCGGAAGTACAACGGCTATGATGAATTGAAAAAACAGTACAAGACAGAAATTTTTGAAGAAATTGAAAGGGAGAAAAAGGTACATGAACAGTATATCAATGAAGTTAAATGCAGATAAATTAATTATGCAGGCACTGGAAGAAGATATTACAAGCGAAGATATTACGACAAATGCCGTAATGCGCCACCCGCAGCAGGGCGAGGTACAGCTTTTGTGCAAGCAGGACGGTGTGATTGCGGGCTTGGACGTATTTAAAAGAGTGTTTGAGCTTTTAGACGAAACAACAGAAGTCGTATTTTACGTAAAGGACGGAGATGCTGTAAAAAAAGGTGATTTGCTTGCAGTCGTAAAGGGTGATATCCGTGTCCTGCTTTCAGGAGAACGCACTGCCTTAAATTACTTACAGAGAATGAGTGGTATCGCAACGTATACCCGCTCGATAGCCGATTTGTTAAAGGGCAGTAAAACAAAGCTGCTTGATACAAGAAAGACAACACCGAACAACCGCATTTTTGAAAAATATGCCGTAAAGGTCGGCGGCGGCTATAATCACCGTTACAACTTATCGGACGGTGTTTTGTTAAAGGATAACCACATCGGAGCCGCAGGCGGTGTCAAAGAAGCCGTAACTATGGCAAAGGAATATGCGCCGTTTGTCAGAAAGATTGAAGTGGAAGTCGAAAATCTGGATATGGTACGCGAAGCGGTAGAAGCGGGCGCAGATATTATCATGCTGGATAATATGACACCGGAAATGATGAAAGAAGCAGTCCGTATTATTGACGGCAGGGCAGAAACAGAGTGTTCCGGCAACGTTACGTTAGAAAACGTGACACGTCTGACAGATATCGGCGTGGATTATATTTCAAGCGGTGCGCTGACCCATTCCGCTCCGATTTTGGACGTTTCTTTAAAAAATTTACATGCAGTATAAAAAAACTTTCCAAAATAAAGAAAATCAGTAAAAAAATAGCTTTATTGCTTTAATTGGATAAATAATCTGCTTTTCTTTTTTATAATAGTGTGTTAACATAATAACACACTAAATTTTTGGAGGTTTCTAATGAAGAAAGACGAATTTAAGCCGTATATTCCGGCTGACAAAATTACGCCTGAGTTTACAGTGACATCTGTCATTATGGGTATTCTTCTGGCAATTATTTTCGGCGCAGCCAATGCGTATCTTGGTCTGCGTGTCGGAATGACTGTATCTGCTTCTATTCCGGCAGCAGTTATTTCCATGGGCGTTATCCGCGTCATTATGAAAAAGGATTCAATCCTTGAAAGTAACATGGTACAGACAATCGGTTCTGCCGGTGAATCCCTGGCAGCGGGAGCAATCTTTACACTTCCTGTATTGTTTTTATGGTCAAAGGAAGGTATTACAGAGGCTCCAAGCCTGATTACCATTTCATTAATCGCATTATTCGGCGGTATCTTAGGTGTGTTATTCATGGTGCCGTTAAGAAATGCACTGATTGTAAAAGAACATGGTGTGCTTCCGTATCCGGAAGGTACAGCCTGTGCAGAAGTTCTTTTAGCCGGTGAAGAAGGCGGTGCAAGTGCGAAGTCTGTATTTGCAGGTATGGGACTTGCTGCTTTATTTAAGTTTGTAGTCGATGGACTCAAAGTGATTCCAAGCGTTATTACAGTACCACTCAAGGCATTCAAGACAGAGCTTTCAGCAGAAGTATATCCGGCACTGCTTGGTGTAGGTTATATCTGTGGACCAAAGATCGCATCTTATATGTTTGCCGGCGGTTTAATCGGATGGTTTGTACTCATTCCGGCAATCATTACATTTGGCGGTTCCACAATCCTTTATCCGGGAACAAAGACGATTGCTGATATGTATGCTGCAGGCGGTGCTTCCGCAATCTGGAGCAGCTATATCCGATACATCGGTGCAGGTGCCGTAGCTGCGGGTGGTATCATCAGTTTAATTAAATCCCTTCCGTTAATTGTAAGAACATTTGCAGATGCAATTAAGGGCATGAAGGGTGCAGGAAACAGCAACAGCGCTGTTCGTACAGAAGTAGACCTTGATATGCGTGTAATCGGTATCGGTGTATTAATCATGATTATTGCAATCTGGCTGTTACCGGAAATTCCGGTATCTCCGCTCGGAGCAGTTATTATTGCATTATTCGGTTTCTTCTTTGCAACGGTTTCATCCAGAATGGTTGGTATCGTCGGAAGCAGTAACAATCCGGTATCCGGTATGGCAATTGCAACCCTGTTATTTTCTACACTCTGCTTAAAGGTGACAGGAGATACAGGTGTACACGGCATGAAGGGTGCTATTGCAATCGGTTCTGTTATCTGTATCATCGCAGCAATGGCCGGTGATACTTCACAGGATTTAAAGACAGGTTATATCCTTGGTGCAACCCCGAAGAAACAGCAGATCGGTGAATTAATCGGTGCAGTTGTTTCAGCAGTTACTATCGGAGGCGTTCTTGTATTACTGGATTCTGCATGGGGATTTGGTACAACAGAGCTTGCAGCACCACAGGCAACTTTAATGAAGATGATTATCGAAGGTGTTATGGAAGGAAATCTTCCTTGGGCGCTGGTATTCATCGGTGTATTTATTGCAATCGTTGTTGAAATTCTTGGAATTTCCGTACTTCCTGTAGCAATCGGTTTATATCTGCCACTGGAATTAAGCGCAACAATTATGATTGGTGGTGTTATCCGCTGGTTCGTTGACAAGAAGAAGGCTGATAGGGAAGAAAATAAAGATGCAAACAGTGGAATCTTATTCTGCTCTGGTATGATTGCCGGTGAGGGTCTTGTAGGTATCCTTCTTGCAATTCTCGCAGTTGTCAACGTAGCCGGTAAGATTGATTTATCAGGCAGCTTTACAACCGGAATTATTGGCGGCGTTGTATTAATGGTTGTTATGATTCTGTGCATCCTGAAGTTCTCACTTTGGAGTAAGAATGGCAAAGAAAACAAGTAAAAAAGATTTAAGAAATTATCTGGATTTTATACCGGTGCATCATGAGCAGTATTCCTATACGGTGTCAGATAATGGTGCAGTTACGGTTTACGTGGAAAATAAAGGCGTATTTAACAAAATTGCCCAGGTGGTTTTTAAAAAGCCGCGGATTTCCCAGATTCATCTGGATGAAATGGGGAATTTTATCTGGCCGTTAATGGACGGAAAGAATACGGTATACGATATTGCAGAACAGGTGAAAGCGCATTTTGGCGAAAAAGCAGAACCGCTTTACAACCGGCTGGTGCAGTATATGAGAAATCTGGAAAGCTACGGATTTATCCGTTTTAAAGAGTAATAGAAAGCGGCAGGCACATGGAATAGGGTGCCTGTCTTTTTTTATAAACGTCAATAAAAATCAACATGAATCTAAAATATCTGATATTTTAAAAAATTCCAACACCTAATATAATAAAACTATCAAAAATGTTTCTGCTGTTTTAAAGGAAAACAGCAGGGGAATGGAGGGTTTTATGAAAAAAAGAAGAATGACAGCCGCGTTTTTAGCAGCGGCACTTGGGGTAACAGCATTGACAGGCTGCGGAGGCACAGGCGGCAGTACCGATACGGGGAAAAGCACAGAGGCTGAAAAAATCAGTACAACGATTACCGTATGGGGCTGCGCAGAAGATCAGGCAGACGAGAATGGCAAATGGCTTCAGACGATGTGTGAAAAATTCAACACAGAACATCCGGAATGGGATCTTACATTTGAATACGGTGTCTGCTCCGAACAGGATGCCGGAAAGACCGTTCCGCAGGATCCGAGTAATTCAGCCGACGTATATTTCTTTGCAAATGACCAGTTACAGACATTAATTGATGCGAAGGCAATAGCAAAGCTTGGCGGTGAAACGGCAGATTACGTAAAGAGTACAAACTCACAGGCAATTGTAGATTCCGTTACGGTAGACGGAGCAGTTTACGGTGTACCATTTACAACCAACACCTGGTTTATGTATTACGATAAGAGCAAATTTACAGACAGCGACGTGAAGAGTCTGGATACAATGCTTGCAAAGGACAAGGTTGCATTTAATATCACAGAAGGCTGGTATATGTCATCATTCTTCCTTGCAAATGACTGTGTATATTTTGGTAAAGACGGAAAAGATAATGCAGCAGGAATTGATATTTCAGGTGATAAGGGTACAAATGCAACGAAAGCAATGGTATCTATGGTCAGCAATCCGAATTTTGTAAACGATGCAGGCGGTGTCGGAATCGCAGGTCTGCGTGACGGCAGTGTTGCAGCTTATTTTTCAGGTTCATGGGATTATAAGAATGTAAAAGAAATTTTGGGTGATAATTTTGGTGCCGTACAGCTTCCGACAGTCAAGATTGGCGGTACGGATAAGCAGTTAAAGGCATTTGCAGGTTCTAAAGCAGTTGCCGTGAATCCAAACTGCAAATACCAGCAGATTGCCGTTGCACTTGCAAAGTATTTAGGTGGTAAGGAAGCACAGCAGTCCCATTATGATTTACGTAGTGTAATTCCTTGCAACACAGAACTGCTGGCAGTAGAGCCGGTTAAATCCGATGTGCTTGTAACTGCACAGAATAATACCTTTAACAATACTGCTGTTATCCAGCCGACGGTAACCGGTATGAATAATTACTGGACACCGGCACAGAACTTCAGTAAATCCATTGTTAACGGAGAAATTACACTGGATAATGCAGCAGAAAAGACAGAAGATTTTTACAAATTGATTAATACATCAATTGTAAAATAGAAATAAAACGCGCACAGCGTTTGGAGGTTGCGTATGGAATTGGTTAATGCGTTCAAAAAGGGAGATTGGCTCACAAGAAGTTCTGCAATTGTGATGGGATTTGGCAATATCCTCAGAAAACAATTTATCAAAGGAATCTTATTCCTTTTCACAGAAGCAGCTTTCCTATTCTTTATGGCAGCCTATGGCTGGCAGTGCCTTCTGGCACTGCTGGGCCTTGGTGAAAAAGAACAGGGAGAAGTGTGGAATGAAACACTGGGCGTCTATGAATATGTTCAGGGAGATAACTCCCTGTTAATTTTACTTTATGGTATTGCAGTTTTATTTATTTGTGCCGCATTTATCTGTGTGTGGGCAGGTGCGGTAAAAAGTGCGTATCAGGCACAGGTCTGTATTGAAAAAAATAAGCCGGTGACAACATTTGCAGAGGACATTAAGTCCCTGTTTGATAAAAATCTGCACAAACTGCTTCTGACACTGCCGGTTGGCGGCATTTTAATTTTTACGATTCTGCCGCTGATATTTATGATAGCCATGGCATTTACAAATTACAGCAAAGTAGACAGCCATCTTATCCTGTTTGACTGGGTGGGGCTGGAAAATTTCCGGCAGATGTTTGATGTAAGCGGAACGCTCGGAAAAACATTCTGGTCTGTGCTTGGCTGGACAATTGTCTGGGCGGTATTTGCAACAGGTTTAAATTACATCTTAGGCATGCTGCTGGCGCTGCTTATTAATAGGAAGGGAACAAAAATTAAAGGCTTTTGGCGGCTGATTTTTATTTTGTCGATTGCCATTCCGCAGTTTGTGTCACTGCTTGTTATGCGCAGTATGCTAAGTCAGGACGGCATTATCAATGTAATGTTAAAAAATGCTGGCTGGATTCAGAAGTCCCTGCCGTTTTTCTCTAACGTCGCATGGGCGAGAATAACGGTAATTGTTGTTAATCTGTGGATTGGTATTCCGTATACGATGATGCAGGTTACGGGAATTTTACAGAATATCCCATTGGAGCTTTACGAAGCGGCAGAAGTAGACGGCGCTGGTCCGGTAATCCGTTTCTTTAAAATTACATTGCCGTATATGCTGTTTGTGACAACACCATATTTGATTACGACATTTACGGCAAATATCAACAATTTTAACATTGTTTATCTTTTAACAAAAGGCGACCCGGTGCTGGCAGGCAATACCGCGGGAAAAACAGACCTTTTGGTTACATGGCTGTATAAGATGACGGTGGATTACCAGTATTACAATCTAGGTGCCGTTATCGGAATTATGACCTTTGTATTTTTGGCAATCGGTTCGCTGCTTGTATACAGACGGACGAAATCCTATAAAGACGAGGAGGGATTTCAATGAAACGAAAAAAGAAAATCAACAATATACTGGTGCATCTGTTTTTAAGCGTGCTTGCAATTATCTGGGTCAGTCCGCTGTTCTGGATTATCCTTACAAGCTTCCGCGCACAGAAAGGCGCTTATACCTCGTCCTTTTTTCCGAAAAAATATACATTTAACAATTATATCAAATTATTTACGGATACCGGAATTTTAAATTTTCCGAGAATGTTTGGCAATACGCTGTTTATTGCAATCTGTTCCTGCATTATTTCAACATTTTTTGTATTGTCCGTGGCATATTGTATGTCGCGCCTGCGCTTCCGTTTAAGAAAGCCGATGATGAATATTGCAATGATACTCGGACTGTTTCCGGGATTTATGGCGATGATTGCGGTTTACTATATTTTAAAAGCAGTTGGACTTTCAGAAGGCTCCATGATTCGTGTGGCACTGATACTGGTTTACTCCGGTTCGTCCGGAATCCAGTTTTATATTGCAAAAGGATTTTTTGACACAATTCCAAAAACGATTGATGAAGCGGCTATGTTGGATGGTGCTACCAAATGGCAGGTGTTTACAAAAATCACTATACCGCTTAGTAAGCCAATTATAGTATACACGGTGCTGACGACCTTTATCGCACCATGGGTGGATTTCATCTTTGCAAGAGTAATATGCCGTGCCAATGCCGATTATTATACGGTGGCAATTGGTCTGTGGCAGATGCTTGAAAAGGAATATGTAGACAGCTGGTACACCTGTTTTGCCGCAGGAGCAGTCTGCATCTCAATTCCGATTGCAGTGCTGTTCATTTTCATGCAGAAGTGTTATAATGAGAGCATGTCGGGAGCGGTCAAAGGGTAGTGTCAGGGCTTTTTGCAGAGAACGCCTCAACGTGTTACTTGACTTCGGCTTATTCCTGTGAAATGCCTGCGAGAGCGTGATGTAGCAGGGCTTTTTGCAGAGAACGCCTCAACGTGTTACTTGACTTCGGCTTATCTCTGCAAAAAGCCTGTGGAGAGTGGAGGCGCGACAGGGCTATTTCACAAAGAACGCCTCACCGCTGTCGCTTGACTTCGGCTTATCTTTGTGAAACAGCCTGTGCGGATGGTTGGGCGGCTGATTTCTGTAAAATGCCTGTGGAGTGTGTGGAATGATAAAAGGATTTAAAAAATTTTGTTTGTGTCTGCTGGCGGCGGGAGCTGCGGGCGGGATTTTAGCCGGGTGTAACAGCCCGGCTAATCGTGTTTTGTCCTCGCGGCAGGAATATGCAGAGCAGATGCAGGCTGCGGTATCCACGCCGTTTGGCGCGTATCCCGAAACGGTTGTGTATACACTGGGAAAGATGATAAGCACGAATAATTCCAATATGCCGGCGGGGGATACGTATGAAGACAATGCGTATACGCGGTATATTAAGGAAGTGATTAATGTCCAGAACAGGGATGTTTTTGAAGAAGCCGATAAGCAGTATGATACCAACGTGAGCATGGCGATTGCAATGAATGAACTGCCGGATATTATGCTTGTGAGCAATTATGAGGACTTGGAAACGCTTATCGAAAATGATATGATAGAAGACCTGACGGTAGCGTATCAGAACTGTATCAGTGACAGAATACGTGAAATGTATGCCAGCTACGGCGAAGACCTGATAGACAGCGTGACATTTGACGGTAAAATTATGGCATTGCCCGAAACGAATATTACGGACGGACCGAACCTTGTGTGGCTGCGGAAAGACTGGATGGATACGCTGGGACTTTCGGCACCGCAGACCATAGAAGATGTGGTTGAAATTGTACGTCAGTTTGTAGATAATCAAATGGGTGGGGAAGAAACCGTGGGACTGGTCTGTGATACACAGATTGCAGGCGAGTGCGGCTACAGCAGTGAATATCTGCTTGATTTGATTTTTGCTTCTTATGGAGCATACCCAAAGCAGTGGATTACAGGTGATGACGGCGAGGTGGTATACGGTTCGGTGACAGACGAAGCCAAAGCGGCGCTTTCATATGTGCATACACTTTATAATGAAGGAATTCTTGAAAAAAATTTTTTGATACATACAACATCGAATCTGATTGAAATGATAGAACAGGGAAAATGCGGCTCGTTTTTCGGACCGTGGTGGGCGGCAAATAATCCGCTGGCATCTGCGGTCAGTGCTGTAGCGCAGTCTGAAAAGCCGGACTGGCAGCCGTATCTGATAGCGACGGATGCGCAGGGCAATACCTCGTATCACAGCCAGAATCCGGCATATAAATATGTGGTTGTAAGGAAGGGTTACGAACACCCTGAAATTGCCGCGAAGATGATCAGTGTAATGTTTGACAAAATCCGCTATGAGTGTGATTCGTCCGAAGAATTTGAAAAATATTATCAGTTAAATGTAGAACCCACGGCAAGACCGCTGGCAATCAATGTGGATTATAACAATGCGCTGGAGCTGTGCTATGAGGATATTGCGGCAGTTTTTTCCGGCGAAAAGCAGGAAGACGATTTAAAGCTGCTTGAAAAGTCTTATTATACTGCGTGTAAAAATTATATGGAAAATAAAGAATCTGCAGGAACCGATGCATGGGCGGCGTATATGACACGGATTAAAGCGTGTGAGGCAATCCGGGAAGGCTCGGTGATTACAGTACCGTCCTTGTATTTTAAAACCACTAAAACCATGAAATCGGAGTGGTGGAAATTAAAGGAAAATGAAAAAGAAGTCTATTTAAAAATCATCTGCGGCGAAGAACCGCCGGAATATTTTGATATCTTTGTGCGGTCATGGCAGGAAAATGGCGGCGCACAGATTACAGACGAAGTAAAAGCCGCCCTTGCGGCAGAATGAGGAAGATTTTGGAAAAACTAGAAGTATTAAAGAAGGTATTTGGTTACGACAGTTTCAGGGAAGGCCAGGAAAAAATTATTGATGCGATTCTGCGGGGGCAGGACGTACTGGGCATTATGCCGACCGGCGCGGGAAAATCGATCTGCTATCAGGTTCCGGCGCTGATGTTTCCGGGAATTACGGTAGTGGTATCGCCGCTTATTTCCCTGATGATTGACCAGGTGAAAGCATTAAACGATGCCGGAATCCATGCGGCATATATAAACAGTGCCCTGACGGAAACACAGATTACAAAGGCACTCTACAATGCAATGTGCGGGCGGTATAAAATTGTATATGTTGCACCGGAACGCCTTGAAACCGACCGCTTTCTGGAATTTGTCATGAATGCCGATATTTCCATGATTACAGTCGATGAAGCGCACTGTATTTCCCAGTGGGGACAGGATTTCAGACCGAGCTATCTAAAAATTGTCAATCTGATAAAGCGATTTCCGAAACGTCCCGTTGTCAGTGCATTTACGGCAACGGCAACGCAGACGGTTAAAGAAGATATCCAGTGTATTTTAGGACTGCAGAATCCGGAAGTATTAATCACCGGATTTGACAGGAAAAATCTGTATTTTGAAGTGCGCAAAACAAAGCAGAAGGATGCCGAAATTCTGGATTATCTGGAAAAACACAAGGGCGAGAGCGGTATTATCTATTGTTCTACAAGAAAAAATGTGGACAATGTATATCTGATGCTGCGTAAAAACCGCATTGCTGCGGCGCGCTATCATGCGGGTCTGGACAATGACACCCGCAAAGAAAGCCAGGAGGATTTTATCTACGACAGGGCGCAGGTGATTGTGGCGACCAACGCATTCGGCATGGGCATTGACAAATCCAACGTGCGTTTTGTCCTGCATTACAATATGCCCGCGTGTATTGAGAATTATTATCAGGAGGCGGGGCGTGCCGGACGTGACGGTGAGCCTGCCGAGTGCATTTTGTTTTATTCGCCGCAGGATGTGGTTATTCATGAATTTCTGATTGAACAGAAAGGGCAGAATACTGAATTTACGCAGGACGATTTAGATGTTATCAGAGAAAATGATATCCGTCGTTTAAATAAAATGCGTTTTTACTGTGCAACTAAAGAATGTCTGCGGGAATATATGCTCAATTACTTCGGGGAGTATACAAACCGCAGGGAATGTGGTAACTGCGGCAACTGCAATGCTTCCTTTGAAGAAAAAGACGTTACGGTGCTTTGCAGGGATATGATTGCCTGTATCCGGGAGAGCGGACAGCGGTATGGAATGGGAGTCATTATGGGCATTTTAAGAGGTTCAAATACCGCAAAGTTAAAAAGCTACGGTGTCAGCCGCTATGAAACCTTCGGAATCCAGAGCAAAACAAGCGAAGCGCAGCTAAAGGCGGTTGCAGAAGAACTGCTTTTAAAAGGGTACTTGACAGAAACGCCGGACATCTATAGAATAATCAAGCTGGATAAAACATGCGAAGAACTTTTAGATGAGGGCGCTTCTTTTTTAATCCGCTGGTCAGAACGGACGGAAAAAATGGCAGAGGCAAAGGTCAAAACGGCAAAAAGCCGTGCAACCGATACGCTTTCGCCAAAGCAGCTTGCGCTTTTTGGTGCGTTAAAGCAGCTGCGTCTGACACTTGCAAGAGAAGAAAATTTACCGCCGTACATTATCTTTTCGGATAAGACACTGATTGACATGTGTCATAAAATGCCGCATACACAGCAGGAAATGCTTGATGTCAACGGTGTCGGTGAAAATAAATTTGCGCGGTATGGAGAAGCATTTATCCGGTGTATTGAACAAAACAGCTGATGATTCTGTACAGAATGTGTTTATCAAGTAATTACGGAGGTTTCTCATGACGAAGAATATGACAGAGGGTTCACCGATGAAGCTGATTCTGGGATTTTCCATACCGATGCTGTTTGGTATGCTGTTCCAGCAGTTTTATAATCTGGTGGATACGATGATTGTAGGAAAAACACTGGGGGTTGATGCGCTGGCAGGTGTCGGTGCAACAAGCAGTATCAACTTTATGATTATTGGTTTCTGCATGGGCGTGTGTGGTGGATTTGCCATTCCCGTGGCACAGCAGTTTGGTGCGCAGAAATATGAACAGCTCAGGCGCTATGTATACAACGGCTATTTATTAAGCGTTGTGTTTTCGATTGTGCTGACGGCGCTTTCCGTCTTTTTCTGCCGGAATATTCTGACGGTAATGCGCACGCCGGAGAGCATTTATGAATATGCGTATGCGTACATTGTCATTATTTTTGCCGGAATTCCGACCGTATTCTTATATAATATTGTATCCAGCATTATCCGTGCACTGGGGGACAGCAAGACACCGGTCATCTTTCTGGTGTTTTCGGCAGTGTTAAATATTATTCTGGATTTTGTATTGATTCAGGGACTTAAAATCGGTGTCGCGGGAGCAGCTGTGGCAACCGATATTTCACAGCTTGTATCGGGTGTTGCCTGTCTGATTTATATGAATAAACGCTACGAGGTTTTAAAGCTTTCGGCAAAGGACCGCAGGGCGGGAAAACGGTATATGATCAATCTCTGCATGAACGGGATTCCAATGGGGCTTCAGTATTCAATTACGGCAATCGGCAGTGTTATTTTGCAGACCGCCGTCAATACGCTCGGTGCAACGTATGTAGCAGCGATGACCGCCGGCAGTAAGATTTTTACATTTACGTGCTGTCCGTTTGATGCGCTCGGTTCCACTATGGCAACCTACGGCGGGCAGAATGTCGGTGCGGGCAAATTAAAGCGCCTTGGAAAAGGAATCCGTGCAGCAGGCATTATCGGTGCGGTTTACAGCGTGGGTGCGCTGATACTGCTGTATTTCTTTGCCGATTACATCGCCCTGCTGTTTGTCGATGCAAATGAAGTGGAAATCATTCATCTGACATATCAGTTTATTTTATATAGTGCGCTGTTTTATATTCCACTGACCTTTGTCAATGTTGTGCGTTTCTGCATACAGGGTATGGGCTTTTCGGTATTTGCGATTCTTGCAGGCGTATTTGAAATGGCGGCAAGAACCTTTGCTGCAGTCCTGCTTGTGCCGAAAACGGGCTACACCGGTGCATGTCTTGCCAATCCGTGTGCATGGATAGCCGCCGACATCTTTCTGATACCGGCATTTATTTACTGCTGTAAGCGGCTGGAAAAAAGCACGCGCAAAGGCAGAACGGCGATGAGCGTGTAAAAAGGATCTTCCTTACCGGGTAAAACCGGCAGGGAAGATATTTTTTTCGCCTTTTTACATACATTTTAAAAAAATTTACGGATATTTTACTGTAATAAGGTAGTAGATTTTACAAAGTCTGGGATAAACTAAATAATATAAAGAGCGAAAACAAACAACCCTGTTGGCAGATGAGAAATCGCCTGCGCGAGTTTCTCATCGCCACCTCGCAACAAGGTTGCTCGGAATGGAGGAAAGTATGAACAGGCCATAAACGTAAGCTTGTTCATACAGCAATTTGTGTTGCAGGCAGCACAAATTGCTTTTATCGCAGAACTGAATAAATTCAGTCCGCGGTTCCTTCGGCATTGAAATGCCTGCGGAATGGAGGAAATATGCCATCAACATATGCACATTACAGAATGGGGCAGGAGGTTTATCGTAATCTCACAGGAAAGCCCAAACAAATTATAGAAAAGTACAAGGAATTATATGATATCGGACTGCATGGACCGGATATTTTGTTTTATTACAAACCGCTCTTTGCAAATCCGGTCAATCAGGTCGGATATGCGATGCACGACCGTCCGGGCATTGAATTTTTCAGGCAGGCATCCTTGGTGATGCAGAAAGCGGAAAATAAGGAAGCGTGTGAAGCGTATATTTACGGCTTCTGCTGTCATTTTGCACTGGACGTCAGCTGTCACGGCTACATTGATGAAAAAATTGCGGAAAGCGGGGTCAGCCATACGGAAATCGAAGTGGAATTCGACCGTAAATTAATGCTGACGGATGGGTTTAATCCGCTGACACACAATCTGACGGGGCATATTCATCCTACTTTGAAAAATGCCGAGGTTATCAGTCCGTTTTATAAAAATGTAACGCCACAGCAGGCAGAGCAGGCATTACAGGGCATGATTACCAATAATAAACTTTTAATAGCTCCATCCTATTTTAAGCGTTTTTTGATTTACAGTCTGTTAAAGGCAACGGGAAATTATAAGGAAATGCACGGTCTGTTAGTCAATTACAGCGAAAATCCGCAATGCACGGACAGCACCCAGATGCTGATGCAGCTCTACCGCGATGCCGAAAAGCTGGCGGAGCGGTTAATTGATGAGTATGAGGACAGCGCATCGGGAAAAATTCCGTTCGATAAGCGGTATGGTCTGACCTTTGGCGGAAAAGAAAAAGATGAACCGCTGGAAATGTGCGGGTAAACAAACGGCAGAACGTATATCACTTAGAAATGGAGCAGAAAATGGGAAAGAAATTAACAAAAAATGAAAGAAACTGGATTTTGTATGACGTGGGAAACTCAGCATTTACACTGCTGATTGCGACAATTTTACCGATTTATTTTAATTATCTGGCGGGCAATGCCGGGATTTCATCGGTGGACTATCTGGCATATTGGGGATATGCGGCATCGGTTGGCACGATTCTTGTAGCACTTGCAGGTCCTGTGCTCGGAACCATGGCGGATACCAAAGGGTTTAAAAAGCCGATTTTTACGGCGGCGATTTTAACAGGCGTAGCCGGTTGTGCTTTGCTTGGACTTGCAAAAGGCTGGCTGTTATTTCTGGTTATTTACATTATTGCAAAAGTCGGATTTTCAAGCAGCCTGATTTTTTATGATTCCATGCTTGGTGATGTGACAGACGAAGACCGCGTGGACTATGTTTCTTCGGCAGGGTATGCATGGGGATATATCGGAAGCTGTGTGCCGTTTATTGTCTGTCTGGTGCTTGTGCTTGGCAGCGGAAAAATCGGTATCAGCATGGAAATGTCAATGATGATTGCATTTTTAATTATTGCCGCATGGTGGCTTGTGATGTCGCTTCCGCTGTTAAAAGGATATGAACAGAAATTTTATGTGGAAAAGCAGAAACACGCGGTAAAAGAAAGCTTTTGCCGTCTGGGACAGACCTTTGGCAATATCCGCAAAGAAAAACATATTTTTATGTTTCTGCTGGCATTTTTCTTTTACATAGACGGTGTATACACGATTATCGACATGGCAACGGCATACGGCGCTGCACTGGGGCTGGACAGCACAGGACTTTTACTGGCACTGCTTGTTACGCAGCTGGTTGCATTTCCGTGCGCAATACTTTTCGGAAAATTATCCGGCAGAATGGAAACCTGCCGCCTGATTACCGTGTGTATCTTTGCTTATCTTGGAATTGCAATCTTTGCCGTATTTTTAAAGAGCCAGGTTCAGTTCTGGATACTTGCGGTACTGGTTGGAATGTTTCAGGGTGGAATTCAGGCGTTGTCCCGTTCATATTTTACAAAAATCATTCCTGCCGAAAAGTCCGGAGAATATTTCGGACTGATGGACATCTGCGGAAAAGGCGCATCATTTATGGGAACAACGATTGTAAGCCTTGTATCGCAGATAACCGGAAACATCAACGCCGGTGTAGGCATGATTGCAGTTTTATTTGTAGCAGGCATTATTTTGTTCCGTAAATCAGTGTCACTTTGCAATACAGAAAAAGGTGAAGAGGTGTATCCTGCACCGGAAATGCCACAGCGCTCGTCCATTTAACTTCGGCTTATTCCTGCACATGGGACGGGGAAGGTGTGGCAGCTCCGGGGAGTGAACAGGAAGTGGTATAGAAATTAAAAGATGAAACTTTGCAAGAAATGTAGTGCAGAGTTTCATCTTTTTGTATTTTAAGAGGTAAAGCAATGCACAATATATAGAATGAAATTTATAAAAAAGTTGGAAAAGTTGCAAAAACAGGGCTATTTTGGGTTGGAAAAGTTGCAAAAATCCTCTTGACATTTCAAAAACTTGAATCTACAATTGTTGCACATACAACAGTTGGAGGTGCAATAAATGTTAAAGAGAATCTTTTCTTATATGAAACAGTATAAGAAATATGCCTTTCTGGCATTGTTTTGCATCGCGGTGGAAGCGGTGCTGGAGTTAATGGTTCCGATGATTATGGCGGATCTGATTGACACCGGTGTTGCGACAGGCGATGAAAGATACATCTATCAAAAAGGATTTCAAATGGTACTCTGTGCGGCGGCGGCACTGGTGCTTGGCATCGGAAGCGCCCGTTTTGCGGCGCTTGCCGGGCAGGGACTGGGCGCAAACCTGCGTGAAGCCGAATACGAAAAATTGCAGTCGTATTCATTTGCCAATATCGACCATTTCAGGGTATCGTCGATTGTGACACGTCTAACAAGCGATGTCACGAATATTCAGAATGCCGTTTCAACCGGTATGCGTCCGTTTGGCAGAAGTCCGGTCATGCTGATTTTTGCAACGGGCGTGGCATTTTCCATTAATTCAACACTGGCGCTCGTATTTTTCGTGGCACTGCCGGTACTTGCCGTGTTACTCATTTGCATTATTGTAAATGTACGTCCGCTCTATTCCAAAATGCAGTTTGCGATAGACCGCATGAACCGCACGATTCAGGAAAATCTGACGGCAGTCCGTGTAGTCAAAGCCTATGTGCGGGGCGATTATGAAATCGCAAAATTTGAAGAAGCAAATCTGAATCTGAAAAAAGAATCCGAAAAAGCATTTGGCATTGCCGTGTTAAATATGCCTGCCATGCAGTTTGTTATGTACGCAACAATACTGTCCCTGCTGTTATTCGGCGGTTATCTGATCCATGAGGGCAGGCTCGGTATCGGCGAACTGACCGGATTTTTAAGCTACGTCCTGCTCATTTTAAATTCGCTGATGATGATGTCCAACGTATTTTTAATGATGACACGTTCCTTAGCATCCGGCGCGCGTATCCTTGAGGTCATCGATGAAAAAATAGATTTAACCGATGAAAATGCAAAGGACATCAGCGTAGAGCGCGGCGAAATCGAATTTGACCATGTGTGGTTTAAATATAAGGAAGAAGCAAAAGAATATGTGCTTTCCGATGTATCATTTCATATTAAAGCCGGTCAGACAGTAGGAATTATCGGTCAGACCGGTGCGGCAAAAACCACGCTTGTCCAGCTGATTCCGCGTCTTTATGATACCGTGCGGGGAACGGTAAAGGTGGACGGCGTTGATGTCAGAAATTATCCGATGCAGCATTTAAGAGATGCGATTGCTATGGTACTTCAGAAAAATACACTGTTTTCTGGAACAATGCTTGATAACTTAAAATGGGGCGATGAAAACGCTTCCATGACGGAACTTGAAGAAGTCTGCAAAATTGCCTGTGTCGATGAATTTATTGACCGCCTGCAGGACGGCTATCAGACCGAAATGGGACAGGGCGGTGTCAATGTGTCCGGCGGTCAGAAACAGCGCCTCTGCATTGCAAGAGCCATTTTAAAAAAGCCGAAGGTACTGATTTTAGACGATTCAACCAGCGCGGTTGATACGGCGACAGAAAGCAGAATCCGCGAAGGACTTGCAGAGAAACTGCCTGATATGACAAAAATTATTATTGCACAGCGCATATCTTCCGTGCGCCATGCGGATCAGATTATTATTTTGGACGGCGGAAGGGTAAGCGGTATCGGTACACATGAAAGCCTGCTTGCTTCCAACCGCATTTATCAGGAAATTTACGAATCCCAGAAGGAAGGAGCGGATTTATAATGGCAAAATATGTAGGATATAAAAGACCGAAAGACACGAAAAAGACAATCCGGCATCTGCTGGTATATTTAGGCATGCACAAATGGTCCTTTTTGCTGGTTGCCCTGCTGGTACTTATCAGTGCCGGAGCCAATATTACGGGAACATATCTTTTAAAGCCGGTCATTAACCGTTTTATCGTTCCGGGAGATTTAAACGGACTGGTGCGTGCCGTTGCGGCAATGGGCGTGATGTATCTGTGCGGCGCGCTGGCAACGCTCGGATACAACCGTTTAATGGTGAAGACCTCGCAGAAAGTCATCCGTGAAATCCGAAGTGATTTATTTGCACATGTACAAAAACTGCCTCTGCAGTATTTTGATGCGCATACACACGGCGAATTAATGAGCCGCTTCACCAACGATGTCGATGCCGTACAGGAAGCGATGAACAACAGCTTTGCAATGATTATCCAGAGTTTCATGATGCTTTTTGGTACGGTGATAATGATGATGGTACTCAGTATCCGGCTGTCGCTGATTGTTGTGGTATTTTTAATTGTTATGTTTGTGGTTATCCGCTTAAACGGAAAGCACAGCAAAAAATATTTTAACCGGCAGCAGGAGGAACTCGGCAAAATTAACGGATTTGTACAGGAAATGGCAGAGGGACAGAAGGTCGAAAAGGTCTTCAATCACGAAGCAAAAGACTATGCGCGTTTTTGTGAACTCAGTGAAAATTTCAGAAAGCAGTCCACCAATGCTCTGTCCTTTGCCGGTATGATGATACCAACCATTGTCAGTCTTTCCTATCTGAATTATGCGGTGTCTGCCTGCGCGGGCGGCCTGCTTGCAATCCGGGGACTGATGGATTTGGGAAGTCTTTCGGCATATCTGGTATATGTGCGCCAGAGTGCAATGCCGTTAAATCAGTTTACCCAGCAGGTCAATTTCCTGTTGTCTGCGCTTTCCGGTGCGGAACGCATTTTTGACATGATGGACGAACAGCCGGAAGTGGACGAAGGTAACGTGCATTTATGTCACGTTATAAAAAATGCGGACGGCACACTGACAGAATGTGAACAAAGCACACCGGATTACGCATGGAAAGTGCCGGAAAACGGCGGCTTCCGCTATGTTGAATTAAAAGGTGATGTGCGTTTTCAAAATGTAGTCTTTGGGTACACCGATAAAAAGCGCGTATTAAACGGCATTTCTCTTTTTGCAAAACCGGGACAGAAAATCGCATTTGTCGGTTCAACCGGTGCGGGAAAAACAACGATTGTCAACCTGATTAACCGTTTTTATGAAATCCAGTCGGGAACGATTACCTATGACGGTATCGACATTCAGCAGATTGCAAAAGACGATTTGCGCCGCTCACTGGCAATGGTTATTCAGGATACGCATTTATTTACGGGAACGATTGCGGACAATATCCGATACGGCAAGTTAGATGCGGCTGACGAGGAGGTTTATGAGGCAGCACGCATTGCCAATGCGGACTCCTTTATCCGCAGACTGCCGGACGGTTATGATACAATGCTGTATGCAGACGGCAGTAATCTTTCGCAGGGACAGCGCCAGTTACTTGCGATTGCGAGAGCGGCAGTTGCCAAACCGCCGGTGCTTATTTTAGACGAAGCGACCAGTTCTGTAGATACCCGCACCGAGCGGCTGATTGAAAAGGGCATGGATGCGATTATGGAAGGCAGAACAGTATTTGTTATTGCACACCGCCTGTCAACCGTGCGAAACTCCAAAGCAATCATGGTATTGGAAAAGGGCGAAATCATAGAGCGCGGCAGTCATGAGGAACTGTTAGAACAGCGGGGAAGATACTACAGGTTGTATACGGGACAGTTTGAATTGGAATAATGTGAAAAATCCTTAAATCTAAGATTTTTCACACAGCGCTTTGTGCCTCAGGCGTCACAAAGCCGCTTTTTATCGCAGAACTGAATAGATTCAGTTCGCGATTCCTACGGCATTAAAATGCCTGCGGAATGAAGATTAGTATGAAGTATGAGCAATTCATATGCGAGAGATTGCTCATACGGCAATTTGCTTTCAGGTAAAGCAAATTGCCATTATCGTAGATTGCCAGTAAACTCGTCCATACAGATATTTACGCCGCAGGTGTCGCAAATATCTATAGAAAAGAGGAAAGTATGAAAAAAGAACAGATTCGGAATGAATTATTTAAGATAGAAGTGCTGCGGCAGAGATTAATGCGGCCGCAGTTTATCGCATTGGGGCTTACAGTGGGGCAGGGACAGCCGCGCATTTTAAAAGAACTGCTTTTTGAAGGCAGTATGACACAGAAAAAACTTGCGGATGCCTGCCTTTTAGATGTAACCACGATGTCAAGGACACTTGACCGAATGGAGCAGGCAGGACTGCTTGTACGGGAAAGTAATCCCGACTGCCGCCGTTCATGGCTGATTGCCCTGACGGAAAAGGGAATGGATATTGCCAAAAAGGTACAGCAGATATTTGAAGAAACGGATAAAATTTATTGCAGTAATCTTTCAGAGAAAGAAGCGGAGCAGCTTTTCGTATTGCTTCAAAAAGTGGAAAACAATATTTCACAGAACTGTAAATAAGAACTTCTTTTGTGGCTGCCCTCATTTTTGTGGCTGGCAGGCTGTAAGAAGCAGGCATATATTTTCCGTTGTCCGAATAGGATATACAAACAAACTTTAGGATATTGCATGAAAGGATATATCGAAGAACGGGCAGTAAAGACGGCGGAATATATTATCGAAACCAAAGCAACCGTGCGCCAGACCGCGCGTAAATTCGGTGTCAGCAAAAGCACCGTACATAAAGATGTGACGGCGCGTCTGACACGAATCAATCCGGCGCTTGCAAATGAAGCGCGCAAGGTGCTTGATGTCAACAAAAAAGAGCGCCATATCCGCGGAGGACTGGCAACGCGCGAAAAATACCTGCACGAACAGTAACAGCATATAAAATGAGCCGGTACCGTCTGATGCATCAGACGGTACCGGCCTGTTTTGTTTAGGGAGAAAAGTTACTGTAATACTGCAACAATCTCTAAATTGCGTTCTTTTGATAAATCTACAAATTCATTGCCTTCACACTTTACAATCGGGCGTGACAGGGCATGTTCGTTAATTAAAACGACTTCGCCGGTGCGGCCATCAGAAAGTTTGACATTATTTCCGATATAAGAAGTGGCGACATTCTTTAAGAACGGAAGGCTGAACTTCGGGTCAAATTTTGTAAAAGCATCCTGTTCCATATCCCGTACAACGTGGAATGGACAGAGGGCTTTTCTGTATATGCGGGAAGAGGTCATTGCATCGTAGATATCTGCAATTGTAATAATCTTTGCAAAATCAGGAATGCCTTCTGACTTTAAACCCATTGGATATCCGGAGCCGTCGCATTTTTCATGGTGTAGTAAAATGGCAGATTTAACACGCTCATCAATATCGGCATCCTTTACAATCTGATAGCCTAAGTTGACATGCTCTTTAATAATGGCATATTCGTTAGCGGTCAGCCGGTCCGGTTTGCTTAAAATTTCATTTGGAACTAAAAGCTTTCCGATATCGTGTAAAATACCGCATAAAGTCAGCACCTTTACATCTTCCTCAGAATAGCCGAGCCATTTTCCAAGAATGGAGGCAATAATGGCAACATTAATGCAGTGGACATATGTTAAATCGTCCATATCACGCATACAGTGGAGCATATCGAAAATCTGGAGAGTATTCGTATATTCTGCAAGAATTTTTTCGGTATTCTTTAACAGCGCAGTCGTATCAATTGTTTCGTGGTTAATGACAATGTCATTTAATTCTGTCTTCAAATCATTAATACCATCAATAAAAGTTTCGTTAAAATGTTCGAAATTCTGGCTCTGCTTAATTTTTTCATAGTAAGTCATCTGTTCCAGAACTTCCGGCTGCTCAGGCTGTGCGGCAGCTTCCTCATATACATTAATTTTTAAGACATTGTACTCAGAGATTTTTGCAATCATATCTAAAGTCAAAACGGTATCTTTTGCAGCAATAAGATGACCGGTGGAAGTCATGATATCCTGTGATAAAACCATGCCTTCAGCGGCATCAAAAATAAAAATATTTTTCTCCTGTGTATTGTCGCTCATCCTTGAAATCTCCTTTGCAAAAGTATAAATGTTCCGGTAGCTTCATTATATGGTTGAGGGGATAAAAAGTCAATAAAAAGTACTTGACCAATGCCCATAGATTGTGTAATATACATACGTATGAATGATTAACTGAATAATTTAAGATGTCCCTTATTTAGAGCGGTGGAGATACATAGGATCGATGAAGCCCGGCAACCCCATATGGTAAGATATGGAAGGTGCCAACCTGAGCGACTATCCTGCTTTTGCGGCAGGTCGAACAATAAGAGGATTACGGATCTTACATAGATTACGAGTCCTGTCTGAGGGGCTCGTTTTTCAGTTTCAGGAGAAGTACCAGAAGCAGCGTTTAACAGTTTACAGGGACATAAAAAGCCCGAGGAAAGAAAGGAAGAAAGAATTCATGGAGAAAAGATTATTTACTTCAGAATCAGTAACAGAAGGACATCCGGACAAAATCTGCGATCAGGTTTCTGATGCAGTACTGGATGCATTATATGCACAGGACCCATATTCAAGAGTTGCCTGTGAAACATTAACCAATACAGGATTTGTGATGGTTATGGGTGAAATTACAACAAAGGCCAATGTAGATATTACACAGATCGTAAGAGATACCGTAGTAGAAATCGGCTATGACAGCTCTGAAAAAGGCTTCGATGGTAATACCTGTGCCGTTATGGTGGCACTTGACAAGCAGTCACCGGATATTGCAATGGGTGTTGACAAGGCACTTGAAGCAAAAGAAGGCATTGATCCGGATGCAGATGACATTGGTGCAGGCGATCAGGGTATGATGTTTGGCTATGCAACCAATGAAACAGAAGAATATATGCCATATTCCGCAGCACTTGCACAGAAGCTTGCAAGACAGCTGACAAAGGTCAGAAAAGACGGTACACTGTCTTATTTAAGACCGGACGGAAAGACACAGGTTACAGTGGAATATGATGAAAACAACAAGCCTGTAAGACTGGATGCCATCGTTGTATCTTCACAGCATGCACCGGAAGTTTCACAGGAACAGATTCATACAGATATCAAGAAGTATGTTATTGATGCCATTGTAGACAACAGTATGGTAGATGATGACACGAAAATTTATATCAATCCGACAGGACGTTTCGTAATCGGCGGACCAAACGGTGACAGCGGTCTGACAGGTCGTAAGATTATCGTTGATACTTACGGTGGTGTTGCAAGACACGGCGGCGGTGCATTTTCAGGTAAGGACTGCACAAAGGTAGACCGTTCCGCAGCATATGCCGCAAGATATGTAGCAAAGAACCTCGTTGCCGCAGGTATTGCAGACAGATGTGAAATCCAGTTATCTTATGCGATCGGTGTTGCACTGCCGACATCTATCCGCGTGGAAACATTCGGAACAGGGAAGTTAAGCGAAGATAAGATTGTAGAAATCATCCGTGAAAACTTCGATTTAAGACCGTCAGGTATTATCAAGATGCTTGATTTAAGAAGACCGATCTACAAGCAGACAGCAAGCTATGGACATTTCGGCCGCAACGACCTGAATCTGCCATGGGAAAAACTTGACCGTGTAGATGCATTAAAAATGTATTTGTAAAATATCCTGAAATCCAGGAATAAACAACGGGAAATTCTGGAAGAATAAAGAAAGCCAGAGGGAAGATATAAGCCGGCTATGGACAAACCATCCATTGTCGGCTTATACTGTTTTTAAATAAAGTGTGTTTTTTAAGAAAAAGTAAGCTGCCGCAGGGCAGGTGTGAAACTGTATTTACGGAGTACGCCTTGCCGTATCCTGTATAAATTTGATAGAAATGCATTTAAAAATGAAGAAATGAGGAATTGTATGATTGAAAATTATAGTATTACAGAGTGGATTGCGTTCTTTTTTATTTACAGCTTTTTAGGGTGGTGCATTGAATCCGCCATTGTATCCTTTAACAAGCGCAAACTGACAAACAGAGGCTTTTTAAAAGGTCCGATGCTGCCACTGTACGGTTCGGGAGCGGTAATCATGCTGTTATCAACACTTTGGGCAAAGGATAATTATGTTTTAGTATACATCTGTGGTACAATCGGTGCAACGGCGCTGGAATATGTCACAGGGGTACTGATGGAAATGATGTTTAACATGCGCTACTGGGATTACAGCAATAAAAAGTTTCAGATTCACGGCTATATCTGTCTGACCTCATCCTTATTCTGGGGCGTGCTGACGGTATTGCTGGTCTGTTTTGTGCATATTCCGGTTGCGGCACTGGTGGCTTCCGTTCCGGCAAATATATTAAGAGTTGGATTATTTTTTATCATTGCGGTGGCATCCGTGGATACGGTTGATGCGTTTAAAAAGGCGCTGGATTTCCAGAAGCTGCTCACGTATGAAACAAGAATTAAAAATGAACTGTCAGAACTGACAGAGCGTTTAAACGATGCAAAAGAAGTATTTACGGATAAGAATAATGAAAGAAGCCGTGAATTTTTCAGTATGCAGGAAGCGCGTGCGGAACGCTTAAGACTGGAACTGGATGCGGCAAAGGAAAAGGTCGGCAAATTCAAAAATTCCATGTTAAACAGCTTCCCGTCCGCAACGTCTAATAAGTTTGGCGAAGCGCTGGACGAATTTAAAGAGTATTTTAATAGGAAAAAATAAAAAAAATTTCATTTAGCTCTTTTAAATTTTGAAAATGTTGTATATAATGGTATTCTACGATGTATGTTTAGACTGCATTATACTGTCTAAATGTATATAGAAACAGAGAAAATAAGAAAAACGAACATAGATAGAATGAAGAACATCGGAAAGGGGATTCATATGTTATCAACCGATATCGGAGTAGATTTGGGTACAGCCAGTATTCTGGTTTATATAAAAGGAAAAGGCGTTGTTTTAAAAGAACCGTCCGTAGTAGCATTTGACAGAGATACCAACAAGATTAAGGCAATCGGTGAGGAAGCACGTCTGATGTTAGGAAGAACACCGGGTAATATCGTAGCGGTAAGACCGTTAAGACAGGGTGTTATTTCTGATTACAGAGTAACTGAAAAAATGTTAAAGTACTTCATCCAGAAGGCAATCGGCAAGAGAATGTTAAAGAAGCCAAGAATCAGTGTCTGTGTACCGTCAGGTGTTACAGAAGTAGAAAAGAAAGCTGTAGAAGATGCAACACTTCAGGCTGGTGCAAGAGAAGTAGCAATTATCGAAGAACCGATTGCAGCTGCCATCGGTGCAGGGATTGATATTTCAAGACCTTGCGGTAACATGATTGTTGATATCGGTGGTGGTACAACAGATATCGCGGTTATTTCTTTAGGCGGTACAGTAGTCAGTACATCCATTAAGATTGCCGGTGATGATTTTGATGAAGCAATCGTCCGATATATGAGAAAGAAACACAATCTTCTGATTGGTGAAAGAACTGCGGAAGATATTAAGATAAAAGTCGGTTCAGCTTATCCGAGAACTGAGATTGCAACAATGAACGTAAGAGGTCGAAACCTTGTAACAGGTCTTCCAAAGACGGTTGAGGTAACGTCAGAAGAAACACAGGAAGCATTAAAAGAAGCAACATCCCAGATTGTTGAAGCCGTACACAGTGTACTGGAAAAGACACCACCGGAATTAGCTTCCGATATTGCAGACAGAGGAATTGTCCTGACAGGCGGCGGAAGCCTTTTACAGGGACTTGAAGAACTGATTGAATCAAAGACAGGAATCCATACAATGACAGCCGAAGACCCGATGACAGCAGTTGCAATCGGAACCGGTAAGTTTATTGAATTCCTTGCAGGATACAGAGATGATAAATAATTATCAGCAAAATAAGAAGTGAGCGGAGGAGGAAAGAAATGGTAAAGGGGCTTTACACAGGGTACACAGGAATGGTGAATTCCCAGAAAAGACTGGATGTGATTTCCAACAACCTTGCAAATGCAACAACGACAGGTTTTAAAGCAGAGGGCTGTACAACACAGGCATTTGATTCCATGTATGCCATCAAGATTAAAGATGCAACAGTCGGACATTTAAACCAGAATATCGGTTCAGTCAGTCTGGGTGCAAAGATTGGGGAAACATACAGAAACTGGGAGCAGGGTTCGTTACAGGCAACGAACAACACCTATGATTTTGCACTGGCAGGACAGGGCTTTTTCTCGGTAGAGTTCACCAATAAGAACGGTGTAACAAGCACAATGTATTCCAGAGATGGCGCATTTCAGATGAATTCAGAAGGCTATCTTGTGACAAAAGACGGCGATTATATTTTAGGTGAAGGCGGAAGAATCCAGCTTCCGACAGATTTGAATGAATTATCTGTTGATTCACAGGGAAATATTTTTGCAGACGGACAGTATGTAGATACATTTGCCTTGGTTGATTTTGAAGATTATAACTATCTGGAAGAATACGGTGAAAATCTGTACCGTGCGGTGGATGGTGCAACCGAACAGGATTGTACGGCAACCGTACAGCAGGGCTACTTAGAAGCTTCTAATATTAATGTCGTATCAGAAATGGTGGACATGATTGCGGTTGCAAGAGAGTATGAAAGCGGACAGAAAGTCATCCAGGCAATTGATGAAATGCTTGGCAAAATGGTGACAATGTCAGAATTATAATAAGGTCCGGGTTAAAAGACATTAATATTATGGTAGTAAGCTGCCGGTAAAATCACCGGTATTGATTACGGAATGGAGAAGAATATGGTAAGATCATTATGGACGGCAGCAGCAGGCATGACGTCACAGCAGACAAATGTCGATACGATTTCCAATAATCTTGCAAATGTAAATACAACAGGATACAAGATGGAAACAACACATTTTAAATCCCTTTTATATCAGCAGTTACAGGCAAAGACCACATCTGCAAACGGTGAAACAAAGCCGGTTAATGCACAGGTTGGTTTGGGTTCAAGAGTATCTGCTGTAACATCACAGTATGTACAGGGTTCTGTCAACAAAACAGACAGTGACACGGATTTTGCAATCGTAGGAAATGGCTTTTTCGGTGTAGTCGGTGAAGATGGACAGACTTATTACACAAGAAACGGTAACTTTGGATTCTCAATTGCAACAGAAGGCTATATGCTTTGTACATCAGAAGGTCTTCCGGTATTAAGCTCAGACGGTAATGAACTGGTGCTGGGACCGGAATATGACCCGACAAAGATTACAGTAGACGGCGATGGTAATTTATTATATCCAAGTGAAGAAAATAACAACAATCCGACGGCAATCGGTTTAAAGATTGGATTATTCCAGTTTGCCAATCCGGCAGGTCTTGATAAGACAGGAGATTCTCTTTTAATGGAAACGGAAGCATCCGGTATTGCATTAAATGAAGATATCGATGAGGTAGGCAAAAAGAGTACTTTAAAGCAGGGATATCTGGAAGCTTCTAATGTCAATGTAGCAACAGAAATGGTAAATCTGATTACAGCGCAGAGAGCCTATGAATTATGCTCAAAGGCAATTACCACATCCGATACGATGATGGAGCAGGCAAACAATCTGAAGCGATAAGTAAAAGCAGCGGTGCGGCAGTTTAATGCCGGGGAGGAAAGGTGTACATATGAGCGATACAATCAGCGGATTAAATTCGTCATATTTAAACGGTACCTATACCAATTCAACAACAAGTGCGCTTGAAAGCACATTAAATAATAAGGATTTATCTACATCTTCCAGCGATGAACTCATGGAAGTCTGCAAGGATTTTGAAGAATATTTTGCAGAACAGATGGTAAAATCCATGCTTAAAATGGCAAAAGTAGACAGCAGTGATGATGATAACAGCTATGCTTCTATTTTTGGACTGTCTTCTGACAGCAGTGATTCCGGAATGAGTACCATGTCCAGCTATTTTGGTGACCAGATGGTGTCAAAGCTGTCTGAAGCACTGTGCAGTACAGAAAACGGCAGCGGACTGGGACTGGCACAGACCCTTTATAATCAGATGAAGAGGAATTACGGAATTGAGGAGTAATTTAGATTACGAAGCAGAATATATTGAAGGCTTTGTAGAAAATATCATATACCGCAATGAAGACAACGGCTATACCGTTTTCAACGTGGTTTATAAAGGTGAAGAGATTACCTGCGTTGGTGTATTCAGTTACATCAACGCAGGTGAATTTATTACTGCAAATGGAGGATTTGTCAAACATCCGTCCTATGATATGCAGTTTTCTATTAAATCTTATGAATTCAAAGCGCCGGACGACACCAAGTCGGTCAGACGTTATCTTGCATCCGGTGCCATCAAAGGCATTGGTGAAAAAATGGCTGAGAGGATTGTAAAAGAGTTCGGGGATGACACCTTCCGCATTATGGAAGAAGAACCGGAACGTCTTGCGGAGATTAAAGGCATCAGTCTTACAAAAGCAATGGATATCGCAGCTCAGCTTGTCGATAAACGCGACATGCGTAAAGCCATGATGTTTTTACAGGACTATGGCATCAGCATGGGAATTGCGGGTAAAATTTATTCCAGATACGGACAGGAAATATATACAATTATTAAGCAGAATCCTTACAGACTTGCAGACGATATTGACGGCATCGGATTTAAAACGGCCGATGAAATTGCGGCAAAGGCCGGCATTAAAGTGGATTCGGATTTCAGAATCCGCAGTGGGATTTTGTATGTGCTGACACAGGCGGCAGGACAGGGACACATCTATCTGCCGTGGACAGAATTAGAGCAGGGGGTCACAGCACTGTTGTTAATAGATATTCGTGATATGGAGCGCCATATCATGGATATGGCAATTGATAAAAAAATTGTTGTCCGTGAAAATGCGTCTGGCGAAAAGTGCATTTATGCTTCAATGTATTATTATATGGAGGCTTCTATTGCCAAGCATTTGATCGAACTGAATATCCCGTATTCGCAGGATGAAGCGGAAATCGGCCAGAGAATCGCGCAAATCGAAGAAAAAAACGACATAATTCTTGATGATATCCAGAAACAGGCGGTTCATAAGGCTGTTTTAAATGGATTGATGGTTATTACGGGCGGACCGGGAACGGGAAAGACAACAACTATTAATACCATTATTAAATATTTTGAAATGGAAGGTCTGGAAATCCGTCTGGCAGCGCCGACGGGCCGTGCGGCAAAGCGGATGGCAGAAACAAGCGGATATGAAGCGCAGACAATTCACAGACTGCTTGAAATCTGCGGCAGTGCATCCGATTCACAGAACACAGGCATGCATTTTGAAAGAAATGAAGACAATCCGCTGGAAACAGATGTCATTATTGTAGATGAAATGTCCATGGTGGACGTATCTATTATGAACTCACTGCTAAAGGCAATAGCTGTCGGAACACGTCTGATTCTTGTGGGCGATGTGGACCAGTTACCGAGTGTCGGACCGGGAAATGTGTTAAAGGATATTATCCATTCGGGCTGCTTTGAAGTCGTGAAGCTGGAAAAGATTTTCAGACAGGCGGCAGAGAGCGAAATCATTATGAACGCGCATAAGATTAATAAAGGCGAACCGGTAACACTTAATAAATACAGTAAAGACTTTTTATTTGTCAGACGGAACAGTCCCGATGCCATTATTGCGGCGATGTGTACACTGATTAAAGAAAAACTGCCGGATTATGTCCACGCGGACCGCAAAGACATACAGATACTGACACCGACGAGAAAATCCGCAGTCGGCGCACAGCGGTTAAACCGGATTATGCAGCAGTACTTAAATCCGCCGTCCGCAGACAAAATGGAAAAAGAAGTCGGGGATACCATTTACCGCGTGGGCGATAAGGTCATGCAGATAAAAAACAACTACCAGCTGGAGTGGGAGCGTAAGAGCCGCTACGGCGTTACCTATGACCGCGGCAATGGCATTTTCAATGGGGACACCGGTGTGATAGAAGACATCAACTTCTTTTCGGAACAGATGCTGGTTCGGTTTGAAGACGACCGTTTTGTATACTATGATTTTACACAGTTGGATGAACTGGAGCTGGCATATGCGATTACAATTCACAAATCGCAGGGCAGTGAATATCCGGCGGTGCTGATTCCGATGTTTCCGGGACCGCGCATGCTGATGAACCGCAATCTCTTATATACGGCAGTGACAAGGGCGAGAACCTGTGTCTGCATGGTGGGACTGGAAGACTGCTTTCATGAAATGGCGGCAAATGAATCGGAGCAGAAACGATATTCTTCACTGGACCTGCGGATTCAGGAAATGGATAATCTTTAAATCAAAGATTCTTCAGAAATGAATTCAGTTTGTGCATCATTTAGAATTGGAACGTTTGTGAAATAGAGGGGAAAATGAAACAGGGAAAAAACAAGCGGAATAACACGCAGAACTTAAAAGAATATATACAGCAGCTTGCACAGACCGGCATCAAAGAACTGACGGATATAGTGTTTCCGCCGGTGTGTCCGGTCTGCGGCGGGGTTCTGGGGTTTGAAAAGGGCAGACGAAGACAAATCTGTCCGGATTGTGACAACAGACTTGAATATATCGGCGAACCGCGCTGCATGAAGTGCGGCAAACCGTTAAAAAAGACGGATACGCAGCAGTTTTGCTATGACTGCACGGTGAAACGGCATTTCTATGAACGCGGGGTGGCGGTATTTGCCTATACGGACGGCATAAAGCAGTCCATCTACCAATTTAAGTATCACGATAAAAGGGAGTATGCGGCGTTTTATGGCAGGCAGGCAGCACGGCAGTGCGGTGCGCTGATTCGGAAATGGGACATCGATCTTGTACTTCCGGTGCCGATGTATGCAGCTAAACAAAGAAAAAGAGGATACAATCAGGCGGAACTGATTGCACGTGAACTTTCTAAAAATCTAAATCTAATCTGTGCTTCGGAAATTCTGGTACGTATCAGAAAAACAACTCCAATGAAAGAATTAAATGACGAGGAAAGAAGAAAAAATGTAGAAAGGGCTTTTCTTGTAAAAGAAAATGTAGTAAAATATAAAAAAATTTTACTTGTTGATGATATTTATACAACAGGAGCAACGATAGACAGCTGCGCAAAAGTTTTATATGAAAAGGGCGCACAGAAAGTATATTTTTTATGTCTGTGTGCGGGGAAAGGATTTTAAGAAAATGCCGGGAACGGCAGAATGGGAGAATTGGTTATGGATGTTAGAAATTGTAGACAATGTGGGAAATTATATAATTATATAGGCGGCAGTTACCGTAATTTATGCCCGAGCTGTATTAAACAGCTGGAAGACAAGTTCGTGGAAATTAAGGAATATATCCGCGACAACAAAGTTGCAAGTATTTCAGAGATTTCAGATAAATTTGAAGTCAGCACCAAGCAGATTGAACAGTGGGTGCGTGAAGAACGTCTTTGCTTTGCGGATGATTCACCGATCGGACTGCAGTGTGAGTGCTGTGGTGCAACGATTAAGACAGGGCGTTACTGTGATAAGTGCAAAGGAACGATGGCAAACAAGCTGGATAATCTGTATAAGGCACCGGCAGCGGCTCCGGCACCAAGGGCGGGCAGGGATCGTGACAATGCAAGAATGAGATTCCTTGATAAATAACAGATTCTATATTACAGAGCATACAGAAAGAATTACTCAGGATATATACAGAATTCCGGGCGATTCTTTCTTTTTTTGTATTTAAAAATTGTAAAAACAGGTTAAGGAATATGCCGAAAGTACCGATAATATTTCTGAAACCATTTTAATGAGAATAGGAAAAGAGTTTAAACGGAAAGAGAGGCGGTCAGCAATGCGTGTAGAGGCATACAGTGCTGTGAACCGGATTTATCAGAGTGGGGCAGCTTCTTCTGCAAAGAAGGGAGGCAGTACTGCTTCATATAGTGATAAACTGGAAATTTCAAGAACAGCAAAGGATTATCAGACAGCAAAAGAGGCAGTAAGCCGGACATCGGAAGTAAGAGAAGACAAGGTTGCACAGATAAAAGCGGCAATGGAGGCAGGAACATATCGTGTGAGTGCGCAGGAAGTTGCCGGTAAGATGCTTGAGAATATTGCAACATTAACATTTTAAGGAGATTCTTTCATGGCAAGTTTAATTGATACACTTATTGATGTACTTGGACAGGAAGATGCAGAGTATAAAAAACTGCTGGAGTTATCCAATAACAAGACAAAGGCAATTGTCGGTGCGGATATTGAGCGGTTACAGGATATTCTGGTTCAGGAACAGGCACGTATTGATGCCATTAACAAACTGGAACAGCAGCGTATGGAAAATGTAGATGATATCTGCAATGTACTCAATTTAAGAAGAACAGACATTAAATTAGAAGATATTTTAGAAGTGCTAAAGAAGCAGCCTAAAGAGCATGATGCACTTGCGGCAGTTAATGCACAGCTTAAACAGACATTAAATGAGTTGATGAAAATCAACGAGAATAATAAATTACTGACAAAAGAATCACTGGATATGGTTGAGTTTGAACTTAACATTGCAAAAAATGCAGTGCTTACGCCACAGACAGGAAACTACAGTAAAAACGCTTATGACGAGGAGAGAATCCAGACCGTCAGCGGCTTTGATGCAAGACAGTAATATTTAATTTTATACTTTATACAGGTTTTCCCACGGAGGGGAGGACGGCCGGCTTAAGGATAAGCAGATGAGGGCAGAAATGGAGAAACAATGGCAAACGGAATGGGAAGTCTGTATATTGGCGTTTCCGGCCTGCACAGCGCGCAGACAGCTTTAAATACAACAGCACATAACCTCGCCAACATTAATACAGAGGGGTATACAAGACAGCAGATTACGTTTGAAGATATGACGTATCTGACTGTTGGTACGAGAAGTAATACAATTGATAAATACGGACTCGGTGTTTCCGTCAGTGAAATCCGCAGAATCCGCGATACGTTTATCGACAGAGCGTATCGGACAGAGAACGGCAGATTAGGTTACTATGAAAGCAACTTAAAAGCCGTAGAAGAAGTAGAAGATCTTTTTGGTGAAATGCAGGGTGTTACCTATCAGGACTGCTTGAAAAATTTATATTCCGCAGTGAATGAATTAAGCAAGAATCCTGAAAGCACCGTTGCACGATCCTCTTTAATTCAGTATACATCAGCATTTGTAAACAGATCCAATAAAATCTATGAGAGTTTAAAAGACTATCAGACAACGCTGAATACCGAAGTACAGAATTCCGTAAACCGGATTAATGAACTGGGGCAGACCATTTTTGCATTAAACAAGCAGATTCAGGGAATTGAATCCGGTTCGGGCGAATATGCCAACGATTTACGTGACCAGCGTGATAATGCACTTGATGAACTTAGTGGATATATTAAGATGTCTTATTATGAAGAAGCAAACGGACGTGTCATCGTCACATGCGAAGGCATTCCGTTTGTCAATGAGAATAATGTGACAGAGATGTCCACAAGAACCATGGACAGTAATTCGCTGCTGATTCCAACCTGGCCTTCCTTTGAAAAGGATGTATTTGACATTACACAGCCGATTTCAAATGGCAGTAAAAATGATATGGGTTCATTAAAAGGTGCAATTATTGCGCGGGGAAGTGTCAATGTCAAGGCTTCCGATGTACCGGTAAAGCCGGATGAGAGTGATTATGACCTGACAACGGCAGAAGGACAGGCAGCATACGATGCAGCCAATGCCGCATATCAGGAAAAGCAGGATTATTACAATACATACATTGAACCGTCTGCTGTTTTAAGTGCGATGGCAGGGCTGGATAAGCTGGTAAACGGGATTGTGGAGTCCATCAATGATGTTTTATGTCCTGAAAAAGAAATTACGCTGGATGCACCGCTGACAGACAGTGAAGGCAATGAAATTGCCGCAGCGAAGTATACATATAAAGCATCATCCAATGCAGTTCTGTATACAAGACACGGACAGGCAGTACAGGGAACGGACAATGGTGACGGAACATACAGTTACACATCGGAGGAAGCCCTTTTTACAGATGAAACACTGACACAGAAAGAACAGGTAGATTCTTATGTATATTCTGTTTTGGACATGGATAAGACAGATTATGGTATGGACGATGATAAGACCATCGGTGAGGAATTGATTTCCCGTACCAATACCAAGCGTTATATCGTGACAACCAATGCGAACGGTGGTACGATTTATGTCAGAAACAATCTGGATGTGAAGGGCAACCAGTCTTACTATACGATCGGCAGCCTTGAGATGAACGAGGAAGTTGCACAGAATGTCGGTAAGATTGCACTGACGACGAAACAGGGAAAAGAAGATTTTGATAAAGCACAGGAACTGGTGGATATGTGGGAGAACAAATTTGCTTCTTTAAATCCTGAGGTTTATGCAAAGTCAGATTTTAATACATATTATACAAATTTCATCAGTGAATACGCAACGATGGGTCGTGTGCTTGACAATTACGTGGGCAATCAGGAAACCATGGTAAACGGATATGATAACCAGCGTTTACAGTTGCAGGGTGTATCTTCTGATGAAGAACTTGAAAAGATGATTAAGTTCCAGCAGGCATACAATGCAGCATCACGGTATATTAATGTTGTCAGCGATATGTTAGAAAGCTTAATCGTTTCACTTGGAAATGCATAAAATGAAGTTTAAACAGTTATCTGCACCGGGGCGAAAGCAGATGACCATGGCAGCGGATGCTGCCCGGTAATAAAACCGCCCGGAAATGAGGAAAATATGGCATCAACATTTTTTGGATTAACAATATCATACAGCGGTCTGCAGGCAGCATCCACATCGCTGAATGTTACGGGACATAACGTATCCAATATTAATACAAAGGGATATTCAAAACAGCAGGCATCCACAGAAGCTGCACAGGCATTACGTACGTTCTCGACCTACGGTATGCTCGGTGCCGGTGTTAAAGTAACAGGTGTCAGCCAGCTGCGTGACAGCTATTACGATGAAAAATACCGTAACAATCAGGCAAATTATGGTGAATATGAAGCAAAAGAAAATTATATGGATCAGATTGAAGATTTCTTTGATGAATGGAATCTGAACGGTTACTGTAAGGAATATCAGAAGTTCTTTACATCGGTAGAAGAAGTTATTAAAGCACCGGGCGAGGCTTCGACAAAGAATCAGCTGATTAACAATGCAGCGAGCATGGCGCAGTATTTTAATACATTGTCTACGAATCTTAGAAAGATTCAGGAAGATGCAAATAACGAAATCAAGGATGCGGTAGAGCAGATTAATTCCTATGCACAAAACATCGCTTCTTTAAACAGACAGATTAATCAGATTGAAGCCAACTACGGCGATGCAAATGATTTAAGAGATAAGAGAAATGCGCTGATTGATGATCTGGCACAGATTGTCAATGTCAGCATCAATGAAGAAGACATCGGAAACGGTCTGACAGATTTCAGGGTATCCATTAACGGACAGACACTGGTTGCAGGATACGATTACAATAAGCTTTATACAGAAGCCAGAGCAGATAAGAGAAATGCTTCCGATGCTGCCGCTTTATATGATGTAAAGTGGGAGAGCGGACAAAACTTCAATCTTTACAGCCCGTCTCTTGGCGGACAGATGAAGGCACTGGTAGATATCCGTGACGGCTGTAATGGTGAGTTTGAACAGTACAAAGTAGATGAGAATGGCGATTACATTCTGGATTCAGACGGTAACAAAGTATTGGAATCTGTATTAAGAAATGAACAGAATACAGATTTTAAGGGGATTCCGTATTACCAGTCCCAGTTAAACCAGTTCATTTCCACATTGTCGGAATCGGTTAATAACGTTTTAAAGAGTGGTCTGACATCAGACGGAACACAGCACGGCATTTCATTGTTTGTAACACAGACAAACACAGATACGATGACGGCTTTAAACATTACAGTCAACCCAGAACTGGTTAAAGATGCCGATAAGCTTGCAACAAGAAGTTCTGCGGCGACCGGACAGGCAGAAGCGGATATTATGGAACAGTTAAGAAAGCTTCAGAGCGAAAAGATTTTTGACGGTGGTACAGGCGCTTACTTCCTTGAAAGTATGGTCAGTGATATGTCCATTGATTCAAGCAATGCAACGAATATGTTAGATAATTACAACAACCTGCGCACAACAATTCAGAATCAGCGCTTATCAATCATGGGTGTTGATACCGATGAAGAAGCGATGGATATGATGAAATTCCAGCAGGCATATAACTTAAATTCAAAGATGATGTCTGTCATGAACGAAATTTATGACAAGCTGATTAATGGAACAGGACTATAAGTTTTAATGATTAGGTTTCATTCCGGATTGGAGAAGATATGAGAATTACAAATCAGATGATGATTAACAGCAGTATGGCAAATATCCAGGTGAATAAAAAACAGGTTAATACACTGGATACCCAGCTGTCTACACAAAAAAAGATTAATAAGCCGTCAGAAGACCCGATTATTGCCATTCGTGCGTTACGTCTTCGTGCCAGCTTAAATGAAGTAACACAGTATTTAAAGAAAAATATCCCAGATGCACAGCAGTGGCTTTCAACAACACAGGGCGCGCTGACACAGGGCGAATCTGTTATTAATAAGCTGTATGAATACTGCAATCAGGGTTCAGCCGATTCTTATGCATCAGAACAGAGAAATACGATTGCAGAAAGCTTAAAGGCTTTAAAAAAGACTTTCTACGATGAAGGAAATGTAGATTACGCCGGACGTTACGTATTTACCGGTTATAAGACGGATACGACACTCACCTATCAGTCCGATGCACTGGCAGCTGAAGCAGATTATACAATTACACAGAAGTTTGGCAGAGATGATATTTCAAGCAAGACCGTCTATACCAATGCGTATAGCAATGCAGATATTTTAAATTTAAACGTATCCTATGATGCCGACGGCAATGCTGTGATGCCAAATGTGGAAAGTGTCTACAGACTGCGCCTTGGCTATTCAGATGTGAAAAACACCGGATATAGCTTAAGCTATAACAATACAGATATCAGCTTTGCCGCAGACGGCACAGCAACCGTTACAACATACCAGCTTGATGCAAATGGCAATAAGCAGCTTGATGCCGACGGCAACCCGATTACAACGACAACAACGGTCAATCCGGATGCCAACGGACAGTACAGCATTACAGATTCTACCGGTACTGCACTGACATTTACCAATACAACGGATAAAAACTACATTCCGGGCGATAATGAAATTGCCTTTAATGCAACAACAGGTGAAGTTCTGATGGGCGAAAATGTTTATAAGCAGGTCTACACCTCTGACAGCTTTTCATTTACGTATCAGAAGGATAACTTTATTAAGGATGATTTAAATCCAACCATGTACTATGACTGCGTGGATAATAAGACTGGAATTGTTTATGATAAAGTCAGGGAAGATGTAGAATATAATATCAACTACGCACAGAAAATCAAGATTAATACCGAAGCCAATGAGGCATTCGATATTAACCTTGGCAGAGATATTGATGACCTTGTGACATCCGTTCAGAATGTGCTCGACTTAGAAAGCCAGATTTCACAGGTAGAAAGCATGATGAAGCAGAGCCAGTACAGCGATACGGATTCACAGAAAAAGTTAAATTCCATGCTGTCTGGTCTGAACAAGCAGAAAACACTGGCAGAAGATGAGATGACCAAGGCGTTTGAAAGCGGCATTGGACAGATGCAGGGCTATAAGCAGACAATTTCCCTTGCTAATGCAGATGTCGGTAACAGACTGACAAGACTGGAGCTGACACAGGGAAGACTTACAGAACAGTTTACCAATGTCACAGAGAGCAAATCTGCCAATGAAGATATTGATCTGGAAGATGTTGTCGTAAGCTACACATCAGCACAGCTTGTATACAATGCATCGCTTCAGGCAGCCAGCAAGGTTGTACAGCAGACATTGTTAGATTTCTTAGGATAAAATAAAAGCAAAATAAAAGACTGCTTGTGAGAAAGTGCGCAGGCAGTCTTTATTAGAAAATGGAGATAGTGTGAAACATATGCTTGATAGCATATGTTTCACACGGCTATTTGTTTCTGAGCGAAAACAAATAGCCATTATGGCAGATGAGAAATCGCCTACGCGAATTTCTCATCGCCTCTTCGCAACAAGTCGCTCAGAAATGGAGTAAAATATGCAGATTAATACAAAATGGTTTGGCACAGTGGAAATTGATGCTGCCAAAGTGATTACATTTGAAAAAGGGCTGATTGGGTTTGAGGACTGCAGCCGGTTTGCAATTGTATATGAAACAGAAGATAAGAAAGAAAAACCAATTATGTGGCTGCAGTCGTTAGATGAGCAGGCACTGGCACTGCCGATTATTAAGCCGGAATATATTGTGGATGAATATGCACCGGATGTTGAAGATGAACTTGTTTATAAACTGGGAGAAAATGTAAAAAGTGATGATCTGATGATATTTGTTACGATGACAGTACCGTCAGATCTTACAAAGATGACCTGTAATTTAAAAGCGCCGATTATTATTAATACGGCGACGATGAAAGCAGTTCAGGCAGTTGCAGTCAATGAAGACTATGTTGTTCGCTTTCCGGTTTATAATCTTTTAAAAGAAAGAAAAGAAAAGGCGGGTGAGTAGAAATGCTGGCATTATCGCGGAAAAAAGACGAAGCAATCATTATTAATGATAATATTGAAGTAAAAATTCTTGAAATCAAGGGCGACCAGATTAAAATCGGTGTTTCTGCACCGAAGTCCGTTCCAATCTACCGGAAAGAAGTCTTTACACAGATACAGGAAGCCAATAAAGAGGCATCAGAGTCTGTAGATATGGAAAAATTAAAGAAGTTATTCTAAAGATTCAGGTGCAAAAAACCGATAATACTAATAAGAAATGAGATAAACTGCGGTTACTGCGCAGTTTAAAAGCGGTGAAAAAGGATATTCACTGGGGAACAAGGAAACAAAGTATGCGTTATCACACGGAGGTGGATAAAAGTGGGATTAGAATCAATTAACAAAGCATCGGCAGCAACACAGAGTGTGCAGACGACAGCACCCGTAACGACAAATGTCCAGGCAGCAGGCAGCAGCGCACAGACAGCAGATTATACAGCGGCACAGGCAGTACAGCTTTCGTTTGGACAGGACAGTACATCTCCTGAAAGTCAGGAAAGCAAAGCAACCCTTGCAGATGTCAAAGACATCAGCAAAGTCTTAAACAGCAATACGGTTGCGGAGTTTGGTGTGTATGAGCCGATGAACCGGATCACCATTAAGATTAAAGACAAGGAAACAGGAGAAGTATTAAAAGAGATTCCTTCTGAGAAAATGCTTAAAATGTTTACAAAGGCCTGCGAACTGGCAGGGCTTCTTGTCGATGAAAAGATGTAGTAAATACAGGTACAAAACATACAGACATATAGAAAGGGGTAGATGATATGCCAATTCGTTTATCAGGTATGCAGTCCGGTCTGGATACGGAAGCATTAGTATCCGCACTGGTCATGGGTTACCGTACTAAAAAAGAAGATTATGAAAAAGCACAGACAAAGCTTTCATGGAAGCAGGATAAGTGGAAGAGTATCAATACAAAGATTACGAACTTTTACACGGGTACGCTTGCAAGCAATAAGCTGACAAGTGCGTATAATTTAAAAAAGGCAACAATTAACAATTCATCTTATGCAACCGTATCCGCTTCTACATCTGCGGTCAGCGGTACACAGAGTTTAAAGGTGACAAAGCTTGCTTCAACCGGTTATCTGACAGGTGGAAAGATTAGTGGAAGCGGTAGTACGAAGCTGACAGGCAGCAGCAAACTCAGTGAAGTGGACGGTATGGGTTCTGCTGCGGATGGTGCCAGCATTTCTGTTACAGCAGATGGAAAGACATCAACGATTGATTTGTCTTCTGATATGACAATCAATGAATTTGTTGTAAAATTAAAAAATGCAGGACTGACGGCAAGCTTTGATGAGAATAATCAGCGGTTCTTTATCAGTTCCAAGTCGTCCGGTGCGGATAACGATTTTTCAATGACGGCTGCCAACAGCAATGGTAAGAATGCTTTGGGGGCATTAAAGCTTCAGGCAACAACAGCCGATACAGTTGCAAAGGACATTGCAAAATATCAGACCATTGCAGGTACGGATAAGAATACTTACATTGCTGATACAGCTAAGAGCAATTATGATGCAACAATTGAACAGTATAATACAGCAATTGAGAAGTTAAAGACATCGAATGCAGAACTGGAAGAAAAGAATAAAAAACTTGCATACCAGAAGCAGTATGTGGACAGCTTTATTGAAAAGGCAAATTATACAGGCACAGGTGATGGAATTTATAATCCGACGACACTTGATGATGCCAGAAAGTATTTGTCTGACAGAGAGTCAGAGTTAGAAGCTAAAAAAACAGATGGAACCATTACGGATGATGAAAAGTTAGAATTGGAAGCAGTAAAGACTGTTTCTAAAACAGTGAGTGATGATACACTTGTATTTACAAGAACACAGAAGACAGATGACGATGGCAATGTGTCATATACAAGTGATGTGGATTCATTGCTTACAAGTACAGAAGCTTCTATTACATCAAATAACGAAACAATTGCGGCGAATAATACATCAATCAATCAGTATTATACGGAAGCGGGCGTAGACAGCACCAATGCAGCACAGGTAGACAGCACCAACGGAAAGATTCTGTTAAGCTACAGTGATGCAATCACAGGCAGCAATTCACTGGCAACAGGCTATCAGGCAGCAGCTACCACGCAGTATGAGTATGCTGTGAGCATGGTAGAAGCCTACAATGCATATACAGCAGGTACAGCTACAGATTCTCAGAAAGAATTGCTCGGACTGTCCACCTCGTCATCAACAGATACAACATCAGCAGTCCGTATTGCCGGAAGCAATGCGCAGATTGAGCTTAATGGTGCAGTATTTGAGAATACGACCAATAACTTCTCAATCAATGGTTTAACGATTCAGGCAACAGCACTGACAGGCAGTGAAGCGGTAACGATTACGACAGATACAGATGTCGATGGTATTTATGATACGATTAAAGATATGCTCTCAGAGTATAATGAACTGATTAAGACGTTAGATACTGCTTATAATGCGGAAAGTGCAAAGGGCTATGAGCCATTGACAGATGATGAAAAAGAGTCCATGTCTGATGATGAGGTCGAAAAGTGGGAAACAAAGATTAAGGATTCACTGCTTCGCCGTGACGGTACATTGGACAGTGTTATTTCATCCATGAAGAATACAATGCTTGCGGGAATTACAATTGATGGTAAATCTTACAATTTATCGACATTCGGTATTTCTACAGGAAGCTATTTCTCCAGCGGAACGAATGAAAAGGGCGTTTTTCATATTGACGGTGATGAAGACGATTCAACATCAAAGGGAAATGAAGATAAATTAAAAGCAGCGATTGCCAATGACTCGGATACAGTCATTAAATTCTTTTCACAGCTGGCAAATAACCTGTACAGCACACTGAACAAAAAGCTGGGAACATCAAACAGCATGAGCAGCTATATGTCCATTTACAATGACAAGGAGATGGCAATACAGTATTCAGAGTATAAGTCAAAGATTTCAGACCAGGAAACAAAGATTTCAACATGGGAAGATTATTATTATAAGAAGTTTTCAAGAATGGAATCTGCACTGGCTTCATTAAATTCACAGGCATCTTCTATTTCTGGATTATTTGGCTGATAAATACAGCATGCAGGAGGAAAAATCGTGGCAGTAAATAATGCATATGCACAATACAATAACAATAAAGTCCTCACCGCATCTCCGGCAGAACTGACATTGCTCCTTTACGAAGGGGCAATCAAGTTCTGCAACATTGCGATGATGGGACTGGAAGAAAATAATATTCAGAAGACACATGATAACATCAAAAAGGCTCAAGCAATTATTGAAGAATTGCAGTCCACGCTTAATCATTCTTATAAGGTGGCTGAGGACTTTGATAACGTATATCATTATATTTATAGTCTGCTTACAGATGCCAATATCCATAAGGATAAAGAAACATTAGAGAAGGCTTTAAATGAAATCCGCGGTATGCGGGATACATGGAAACAGGTTATGAAAAGCGCAAAAAGTGTGTAACTCATTGAATGTGGAAGTATGTACACGAAAAATGAGGAGCAGATATGGATACAGAAAATTATCTTCAGATTATGATTGACAGTCTGGTTCAAAAAGAAGAATTGCTAAAGCAGATTGTAGATTATAATGAAAAACAGCAGGCAATTATTACGGCAGCAGAATTTGATGATCAGGCTTTTGAGCAGAATTTAAGCGATAAAGGCGAACTGGTAGAAAAAATTCTTAAGCTGGATGAGGGCTTTAATTCCGTCTTTAACCGCGTAAAAGACGAAGTACAGCACAATAAAGCAAAGTTTAAACAGCCATTACAGCGGTTAAAAGAGTTGGTGTCGGCGGTTACGGACTTGGGTGTCCGGATACAGGCGCAGGAGCTGCGGAATAAACAGCTGGTCGAAAAGCGGTTTGCGCAGATGCGTAAAGAATTAAGTAATGCCAAGCGTACAACCAGCAAGGCAAATGCGTATTACAAGAATGCCAACAAGCTGAATAATTACGAATCGCATTTTTTAGACCAAAAAAAATAAAAAAAGTTTATATCCGGGCTAAAGTATTCTAAAATACACCCGATATAATAAATGTAAGTAATCAAGAAGATTACTAAAAATAATCACGGCGGCATGGAAGCCGCTACATATTCAAGGAGGAAGAATATTATGGTAGTACAGCACAATTTGACAGCAGCCAACACTAACAGACAGTTAGGAATCACAACAAACGGACTTCAGAAGTCTACAGAAAAGTTATCATCAGGTTATAAGATTAACCGTGCAGCAGATGATGCAGCTGGTCTTTCAATCTCAGAAAAGATGAGAAACCAGATCAGAGGTCTTAATAAGGCATCTGACAATGCTCAGGATGGTATCTCTTTAGTACAGACAGCTGAAGGCGCTTTAAATGAAGTACATTCTATGCTTCAGAGAATGAGCGAACTTGCAGTTCAGGCAGCAAATGGTACAAATGCTACTGAGGATAGAGCAGCTCTTGATGCTGAAGTTCAGCAGTTAAAAACAGAAATCAATAGAGTTGGTTCTACAACACAGTTCAATAAGATGGGAATCTTAGATGGTACTTTTTCTGCTGGTACAAAAAAATCTTTACAGGTTGGCGCAAATGCTAATCAGACAATCTCAATTGCGATTAGTGCATTGAAGTCAGTAGTAGGTTCAAGTCTTACAACTGATTTAAAGCTTCAAACAGCTACCAATGCACAGAGTGCTATCACAACTGTACAGAACTCTATTCAGAAGTTATCTACACTTCGTTCAAAGTTAGGTGCTGTTCAGAACAGATTAGAGCATACTGTAGCTAATCTTGATAATATCAGCGAAAATACTCAGTCAGCTGAATCACGTATCAGAGATACAGATATGGCTGAAGAGATGGTTCAGTACTCAAAGAACAACATCTTACAGCAGGCTGGACAGTCTATGCTTGCACAGGCAAATCAGGCAAATCAGGGAGTTCTTTCATTACTTCAGTAATCGTAAGTGCTATTATAAGAGAAAGGAGTCGGCTTTGGCTGGCTCTTTTTTCTTATAAAATTAATAAAATATTTTTGTAAAAGGGAAAATGTATGGATACCTTAAACTTATATAACAATTTAGAAAATATAGGGAAAAAGTTATATCAAAATGACAATAGTGCCTGGGTAGAACTGCGGGAAATATTACCGGAATTGAGCCGATTTATATCGGAGGCAGTACAGTTATCTGAAGAAATAAAAAAAGAGATTATAAGTTCGTTCTCACAATTATTGGATGCGATAGAAAATGTTGATCAGTTGTTGACGGCAGATACAGTGTATTATCGTATTTGTACTATATTAGAAATTTATGAAAAAGTATACAATAACAGAGAGATAAAAACACATGAAAAAATTAATTTAGATAGAATTAATGTTGATATCACAAAAGTATATGAAAAAAATAAAAAATGCTTGGAGAACAAATGGGAAGGGTATTATCAAAAGTTAATAGAATACAGTGATAAGTTCGATTTAAATGATAAAGAAATAGCGATAGATGAATATGGAAATATCGAAACATTAAAAGATAATAGATGGTGGCGTATGAATAGTTTTTATAATAGTGAATATGCCGCACAGCTGGGATTAGAGGAAATAAAGGAACAAAAATATATAAGTTGTTTATATATATTTGGAATGGGAAATTTAGATACAGTACGTTTATTTGTAAACAATCTCCCTTTGGATACAATGGTATTTATATATGAGCCGAATCCTAAAATATTTGGCGTTAATAGTTATTATAATGACTGGTCGGATATATTATGCAAAGATAATGTTATGTTATTTGTTGAGGGATTAAATCAAGAGGAACTGGCAAAATGCACATATATCCGAATGGAAAATATAGCATTTCAATATTCTTACGTGTATATTCAACCGGAATATGGAAAAGTATATCCTGACAAAATAAGCGAAAAAATACAGGAATGCCAGATGAAGGTACGTGATGCAGTTATGACTGACAACACAATTGATAAATACGCAGAGTATTTTAATTATAATCGTATTATGAATATTCCATACATATATAAAAGTACAATTGTATCAGATTTGAAAGATTTTTTTGTGAAGAATATTGATCTTGATAATCAAGTGGCAATTCTTGTTGCAGCTGGCCCATCATTAGATGAAAATATGGAGTATTTAAAAATGGTAAAGGGGAGAGCGTTTATTTTTGCAGTGGATTCAGCAATTAGAATGTGTGAGTCATATGGAGTAAGACCGGATGCATATGTAACAATTGATCCTCAAAAACAGGAAATATTATTTGACAATGAAACAGCAGAAAACACACCTTTATTTTGGGGATTGCAAAGTGTAAATAAACAGATTGCGCGATTAAAAGAACGAAAATTTTTCTGTAATATGGATTCATATTTACCGGATGAATTTAAAGGTAAAATACAATTTATTGCAGCTGGAGGAAGTGTTGCTAATACAGCATTTTCTATTTTGCAGTATATGGGGTTTCATAAGATTATAGCAATTGGTCTTGATTTAGCTTTTTTAAATAATAAAAAGCACGCATCTATAGTTTATGATGATGGTGGAATTAATGCAAATGATATGAAGAAATATACACAGGTAAAAGGAATAGATGGAAGAGAATTACTCACATATAATAATTTTGTGGCATATAAGGAGGATTTTGAAGAGAGAATAAAAAATGATGAAAAATTGCTTTTTGTAAATGCTTCAAACGGGGCATATATTGAAGGTGCAATTCATATGCCATTTCAAGAAGCAGTGGAAAAATACGTTCCGGATAGAATTATAGATTATGAAAGAATAATCCAAATGTGTCCTAAGTCAAATTCTATTAAAGATGGCATGAAATATGAAAAATGTATTTTGAATTATATAGAAAAATGTAAAGCGATTCGTGCGGATTATAAAAAATGCTATCAATTGTATAAGAAACTAAAAAATACAGAGAGTATGGAAGATGTTAATACAACAATTCAGAAAATTAATAATCTTTACATAAAAGCAGAACAGTCTTTTGCTGGTCAGCTGATAGTGGATTATTCATCAAAAGAAGCGGATAGAATCTTGAATTCAATGTATAAAGAAAGCGTTAATAGTGATAAATATTCACAGGACGATTTAATTTCAATTGCAGAAAAGGGAATGAAGATATCAAAGGTATTTATGGAGAATGCGGAAAAAACAGAGAAAATGTTTATAAAATGCATGGAAAATGTATAAGGAGGTTTAAAGTGGAAGAAACTATTTTAAATGATGCATACGAAGTTTGTAAAATAGTTAATAATATGCCTAGGCAACAATTATGTCAATGTCAAGATGTTATCAGTGCATATGTTGGTAGACTTAAAGAATTACCTGATTCTTTAGTGAGAGAAGTTATTACAATATTAAAAAGCAATAGAAACGAAGAAAATACAGAAGCGTATATATATTTGACGAGCATTATTATAAATATTACATTGGAGGCGGAAGAGTTAGTAACGCTTGAAGAATATATAATGCAAAATAAAAAATTAGATGCTGGAAAAAAACACTTTTTATTTTATCAAATAAAGAGACTGATGTTTTGCAATAAGAGTTTAAAAACTGAACAAACGATTTTGCTAAGGTGGAAACTATTTCAGCAGGTTGTTCAAATGTATAAAATGCAAATTAAAACTGAATTAAAATATATACCATGGCAAGAAAGAAATCATAATTTTGTTTTAGTGATTACAGAGCAGTTTTTAAGTATGGAACATGGACCGACAAAAACAGCATTGGATCGTTGCAGAACATTAATAAGAAAAGAAAAACAAGTATTATTGGTTAATTCAGCGGAATTTGGTCAGTTTTATAATGATTGTCTATTTTATAATGGTATATCTGGAAATTATATGCGGAATTATACAGATGTACAGGAGATTGCATGGAAAGATGTAAAAGTTCCATATGTACAGTGCGATAATGGTATGCCAGACCCCGAGGTGCTGGATATGCTGTTAGAAATGGTATATCAACTAAAACCAGAATATATTGTAATGATTGGCGGTAATAGCGTTTTTGCAAATCTTGCTGATAATATTGTGCCAGTTTTAGCGGTCGGATTATCACCATCGGTAATGGAAACAACAATGGTATCTTATCAGACATTGACAAGAAAATTGGATGAACAGGATATTCGTCTGCTTCATCAAATGGGAAAAACAGAAGATAGTATTATACAAAGTGTATTTACGTCAGGATTAAAAGAGCAGACAGAGCACATTACACGGGAGCAATTGGGAATACCACGGGAAGCATTTGTTTTAGCAGTTGTAGGTGCCAGACTGGATGTGGAAATAACAGATGATTTTTGTGAAATGCTAGAAAGTGTACTTGGTGAAGATATAGTTGTTGTTTTTTGGGGCCGATATATTAAATATAGTGAAATTAGCAAAGAAAAGTATCCGAAGTTAAAAAAATATTCATATTATTTAGGATTTTGTTCTGATATTTTAGCGCATTTAGAATGCTGCGATTTATATATAAATCCAATAAGGAGCGGTGGAGGAACATCAAGCGTAGAATCATTATATAAGGGAGTACCAGTAGTAACAACTGAATACGGTGATGTGCCTACAAATGTAGGAGAAGCATTTTGGGTAGAGGATTATAAAGAAATGAAGAATGTTATAAAAAGATATTATAGCGATTCAGAATTTTATCAAAAACAATCAGAATATGCATTGCAGCGCGTGAAGAGGTTGCTGGATACAGATGGAGAATTTGTTAAGATTATTTCTGAAATGGAACGTAGAGAACAATGCAAAGCTTAGTTTTAGTAGGTTCCGGTGGCTGTATGCAGGAATTACTGTGGCAGATAATGGAGTATAATAAAAGAAATAGTGTCGATAGAGCGTGGAATGTTTTAGGATATGTAGATACAGAACCGGCACCCAAGGAAATTAACGCTGGCGGGGGAGTGTGTCCGTATCTTGGAAATGACGAGTTTCTTTTAAATGCGGCAAGCACAGTTAATGTGGCAATCTGCGTAGGGAGTGCGCAACTTAGGGAAAAGCTTGTTACAAAGTATAAACAAAATCTTAATATAAAATATCCGAATTTGATTTTATCAGACGTTAAAATGTGTGATAATATACAGTTAGGTGAAGGATGTATTATTTCGATGGATTGCGTACTTTCAACAGAGGTATGTCTTGGAAATTTTGTTTTTCTGAATATGGGTGTAACGTTATGTCATCAAGGAAAAGTCGGTGATTTTACGACATTAAGCCCATATGCAAAGATGGCTGGCAATGTTACAATTGGGCGCAGATGTGATATCGGTATGGGTACAATGGTAATACAAGGAAAGACCATAGGAGATGATGTTGTTACAGGAGCTGGAAGTGTAGTAGTAACTGACATTGTATCAAATTGTACGGCAGTAGGGGTTCCTGCGAAAAAAATTATGAATAACAAATAGAAAGAACGAGGAAGTAAGTGTGTCAGTAATTATAATTGCAGAAGCAGGAGTGAATCACAATGGCGATATTAATTTAGCAAAGAAATTAGTAGAACAGGCTAAAAGAGCAGGGGCAGATTATGTAAAGTTCCAGACATTTCAACCGGAAAAGCTGGTGGCATATACGGCAAAAAAGGCAGAGTATCAGCAAAAGGCAACAGCAAATAAAGAAAGCCAGTTAGAAATGTTAAAAAAACTGGCTCTAACACGGAATGAATTTTGCGAATTAAAGCAATACTGTGAAGAACAGCAAATTGGATTTTTATCAACCCCTTTTGATTTGGAAAGTATTGATTTTTTAGAAAAATTAAATATTCCATTATGGAAAGTTCCATCAGGAGAAATTACAAATCTTCCATATCTGGAAAAAATAGGACAGACACACAAGCCAGTAATACTTTCAACAGGAATGAGTACCATGCAAGAGATACAGGAAGCATTGAATATCTTAAATAAAAATGGGTGTGGGAAAGTTACGATCCTGCATTGCAATACGGAATATCCTACAGCAATGAAAGATGTGAATCTTTTAGCAATGGATACAATTCGTAAAGTATGTAACGTTGAAGTGGGATATTCTGATCATACGCAGGGGATAGAAGTACCAATAGCAGCCGTTGCATTAGGTGCCAGTGTGATTGAAAAGCATTTTACATTAGACAGGAAAATGGATGGACCGGACCATCGTGCAAGCCTTGAACCGGATGAATTGAAAGAAATGGTACAGGCAATCCGTAATATAGAAACAGCACTCGGAGAAAAAGAAAAGATTGTAACTGAATCAGAAATGAAGAATAAATCAGTTGCAAGAAAGAGTATTGTGGCTGCTAAATCAATAAAAAGGGGAGAAATATTTACAGTGGATAATATTACAGTAAAAAGACCTGGAACAGGAATATCGCCAATGCGGTGGTATGATATATTAGGGAGAAAAGCAGATAGAAATTATGAACCGGATGATTTAATTGAAAGGCAGAATTGTAATGAGTAATAAAAGAAATTTGGCGATTATTCCTGCCAGAAGTGGTTCAAAGGGCATAAAAGATAAGAATATCCGACTGCTCAATAATAAACCTTTAATGGTATATACAATTGAAGCTGCGCAGCAATCAGATATATTCCAGTGTATTCATGTTTCAACCGATAGTATGTCTTATGCTGAAATTGCACAGAAGTACGATGCACAAGTTCCATTTTTAAGAAGTCAGGAATTAGCTTCAGATACAGCAGATACATGGAATATGGTTCGATTTGTTCTTAACGAATATCTTAAAATGGGAGAGTCTTTTGATACAGTCACAGTGTTACAGCCGACGTCGCCTCTTCGTACAGCACAGGATATTTGTAATGCATATGAAATATTTTGCGACAGGAAAGCGGATTCAGTTATTAGCGTATGTGAAGCGGAACATTCCCCGCTCTGGTGTAATACATTGCCGCAGGATAAATGCATGAATGACTTTTTACCCAAGTATGCAAATGCGCCAAGACAGGGATTGGATATGTATTATCGCTTAAATGGGGCGATTTATATGGTCAATGTAAATGTAGTTTTGCAGAAGGGTGAAATATATGGGGAAAAGTCATATGCATACATTATGGAACAAAAACATTCAATAGATATTGACGAAGAACTTGATTTTAAAATTGCAGAATTATTGGTTAAAGGTTGTTAGATGAAAAAAGTATGTATTATTACGGGAACAAGAGCAGAATATGGATTGTTAAAACCCTTGTTAGCAGGAATCAGCAAAAATCAAAGCTTGGAATTACAGTTAGTGGTAACAGGGGCACATCTATCCCCGGAATTTGGATTGACATATCAGGAAATAGAGCAGGACGGATATAATATCAGTGCTAAAATAGAAATGCTATTGAGTTCGGATACGGCAGTTGGCATTACAAAATCTATGGGAGTCGCATTGCTTGGCTTCGCAGATTATTATGAAGTGTACAAACCAGATATTGTGGTGATTTTAGGAGACCGTTATGAAATGTTAATGGCAGCATCGGCGGCATTGGTAGCGAACATTCCGATTGCACATATTCATGGTGGAGAATTAACGGAGGGTGCTATTGATGATGCAATACGACATTCTATTACAAAGATGAGTGAGCTTCATTTTACGGCAACGGAAGAATATAGACGGCGGGTGATTCAGTTGGGAGAACAGCCCGAAAATGTATACAATGTGGGAGCATTAGGTGTGGAAAATACAAAGTGTGTTCCGCTTTTATCACAAGAACAGTTAGAACATGAAATATGTTTTTTATTTTCAGATAATACAATCATGGTTACGTATCATCCGGTTACATTGGAGAATATGACTGCGGAAGAACAATTTGGTAATTTATTAGCCGTTTTAAGAGAGCATAAAGAAATAAAAATTATTTTTACAAAGGCAAATTCAGATACGGGTGGACGGATTATTAATCAGATGATTGATGATTTTGTATTAAAAAATGAAGAACGATGTGCAGCGTATAATTCTTTAGGACAGGTAAAATATTTAAGTGCATTGCAATTTTGTAAGGCGATAATAGGCAATTCTTCAAGCGGAATTATAGAAGTTCCTTCATTTGGAATTCCAACAGTAAATATTGGAGAGAGGCAAAAGGGTAGAATCTGTGCAGAATCGGTTATTTCCTGCGGAAATAGTAAGAATGAAATCCGACAGGCAATTAGAAAAGCATTATCTATTGATGTTCAGAAGAATGCAAAAAAAGTACGGAATCCATATGAGGGACAAAATACTTCTGAAACAATTGTTAGGATTATTGAGCAGAGATTAGAAAAAAATATAAATATAAAGAAAGTATTTTATGATATATCCAAATAAAATTAAAAGATTCGTATGTTGAAATCGTTTAATGCTGGAGAACTTTAATTGAGTGGCATAGGAAAAAAATATTAGAAAAGGAAGAAAATTAGATATGGTACAGATACAAGAATTGAATAATATTATTGCATTATTAAAACAAGTGACAGAACGAAATTTAGTAAATAAGGAAATGATAGGTGAAATACAATTGGCGGTACAAGAGTTAAATTGTTTTTTTTATCACTCAAAAAATTTAAAATTTCAGAAAGAATATAATTTTGAAAATTCTAATGATATACAGGAATATATAGCTGAAATAAAAAAACTTATTGTTATGTATGAACAGACATTAATATATAGAATGCAAAAGAAACCAGATGCAGTATTTTGGGAAATTTATGAATATTTTTCATATGTTGATGAAAAACAAATTATACATGATACAATAGAAAAATTTATGGGGCTGTCACCGTCATACAGAGAAAATTATAAATCACTTCAACATAGATATAATTTTTTACAAAAAACCATAGACTCAGATAAAGGGGATTTTTCATTAATAGAACAGCATATAAAAATGCTGACAGCTCATATCGATGATTATAAATGGTTATATGAAAGATTACAGGATTACCGTTCAAAGATGGTTTTAAATGGTATAGTAGCATATTGGTTTACCTTTGATATTAACAAAATGCACAATTTATGTGAAACAATATTTAGTGATTATTATGATATGGATTTGCTGGAATGCAATCAAGATGAAGTCCTTGTGGATTTGGGAGCATTTACTGGTGATTCATCAATTGAATTTATTGAAACATATGGTAAATATAAAAGAATATATGCATATGAAATTACACCGGAAACATTTAAGAAAATGAAACAGAATTTGAAAATATATTCAGATATTATAACAAGACAAAAGGGGGTTGGAAAGCAAAATGGCATAATGCATATTAATAGTAATAAAATAAGTGCGGGAAATAAATTATCTGATGTTGGGGAAATTCCAGTTGAGGTTGTGACTTTAGATGATGATATCAAAGAGAAAGTTACAATTATTAAAATGGATATTGAAGGTGCAGAAAAAGATGCGTTGATAGGAGCAAAAGGACATATTCAAAATGAGAAACCACGGCTATTAATATCTTCATACCATCTGCCGGAAGACATTTTTGAGATTCCGAAATTAATTAGTTCTTTTAGAAATGATTATAAATTTTATATGAGGTTTAATGGACATAATGGAATTTGGCCATGTGATTATGTATTGCTTGCAATTTAATAATTGCAGATTTAGATAATGTTTGCTAAAATTGTATTTGATTTAGAACGGAAGGAATATACGATGAAAAAAGTACTGGTAACAGGAGCAGATGGATTTATTGGAAGTCATCTTACAGAAAGTTTATTAGAAAAAGGGTATGATGTGAAAGCATTTGCTTATTATAATTCATTTAATACATGGGGGTGGCTGGATACACTGCCGAAAGAAAAATTAAATGAAATAGAGGTGTTTACAGGGGATATTCGTGATCCAAATGGTGTTCGTGAAGCGATGAAAGGCGTTGATGGCGTATTTCATCTTGCGGCACTCATTGCAATTCCATTCAGTTATCATTCGCCGGATTCTTATGTGGATACGAATATTAAAGGAACATTAAATGTGTTGCAGGCTGCAAGACAGCTTGAAACAGAACGCGTATTAGTGACGTCAACATCAGAAGTATATGGAACGGCACAGTATGTCCCAATTGACGAAAAACATCCATATCAGGGACAATCACCATATTCTGCAACAAAAATTGGTGCAGATCGTCTGGCAGAAAGCTTTTATAGAAGCTTTGACATGCCGGTATCTATTGTAAGACCATTTAATACATATGGACCAAGACAGTCGGCAAGAGCTGTGATTCCAACCATTATATCGCAGCTGCTTGCAGGAAAAGAGGAGATTCAATTAGGTTCTTTAACACCTACAAGAGATTTTAATTATGTAAAAGATACGGCAGCAGGATTTATTGCAATTGCGGAATCGGATAAAACAATTGGTGAAGAAATCAATATTGCAACACAGAAAGAAATTTCTATTGGCGATTTGGCAAATGAAATTATTTCACAGATTAATCCAAAGGCGCAGATTGTATGTGATGAACAGAGACTGCGTCCGGAAAAGAGTGAAGTAAACCGTCTGCTTGGATGCAATGAAAAGATTAAAAGACTGACAGACTGGCAGCCACAGTATACATTTGCACAGGGAATTACTGAAACAATAGACTGGATAAAAAAGAACATGGGTGCATATAAGACAGATATTTATAATGTGTAGGGAGAAACTTATGGAGAAATTTATTCCGTTATCAATACCAAATTTTGAGGGAAATGAGGAGAAATATGTATTAGATGCTGTTCATCAGGGCTGGGTATCAACAGGCGGTGCATATATTGTGCAGTTTGAAGAAAAATTAGCCGCTTTTTTAGGAGTTGAAAAAGCAGCGGCATGTCAGAGTGGTACAAGTGCATTACATCTGGCGCTGGTTGCGTGTAATGTAAAACCGGGAGATTTAGTAATTGTTCCGACAGTTACATTTATTGCGGCTGTAAATCCCGTGAAGTATCAGTTTGCAGCACCTGTATTTATGGACTGTGATGACAGTTTGTGTATGAATCCGGAAAAATTGAGAAGCTTTTGTGAAATAGAGTGTGAATTACAGGAAGAACATCTTGTATATAAAAAGACGGGACAGGTTGTAAAAGCAGTAGTGGTGGTGCATGTTTTCGGGAATCTGGCTGATATGGAACAGATTATGGAGATTGCCGGACAGTATCATTTAAAGGTGATTGAAGATGCAACGGAGGCACTGGGCTCACATTTTACAGATGGAAAGTATGCCGGGAAAATGGCAGGTACGATTGGTGACTACGGAGCCTATTCATTTAATGGAAATAAGATTATTACAACCGGCGGCGGCGGAGCAATAACAGCTAAAAATCCATCAGATTTGGATTATGTAAAATATTTGTCTACACAGGCAAAAGATGATGCCTTGTATTATGTTCATAATGAGATTGGATATAATTACCGGATGACCAATGTACAGGCTGCAATAGGAGTGGCACAGCTGGAATTACTGTCAGAATTTATTCAAAGAAAGCAGAAAAATTATGATACCTATCAGAAATGTTTAAAAAAGATAGGATTACCGCAATTATTAGAATTCAGACAGGGAACAGAGTCTAATAAGTGGTTTTATTCATTCCCGATTCCAAAGGAATGTGCAGTTGAGGTGAGAACACTGATTGAATCACTCCAGAATGAGAAAATACAGACAAGACCAATATGGGGGTTGATTCATGAGCAGAAACCATATCAATCTGATATTGCGTACGAGATTGAAAAGGCAGAAGAATACAGCAGGTGTATTATCAATGTACCGTGCAGCACAAACCTAACGGAAGAAGAAATAGAGCGGGTAGTAAAAGTGTTAGCAGATAAATTAAATTTACAGTAATATACAAAGCTTATTATGGAAAATGTGCAGAAAACATGGAGGTTTTTATGAAGGCGGAGCAATTAGATAAGTTTTTAATTTCCTCGGAAAGTACAGTTGTCGAAGCAATGCAGAAAATTGATTCCAATGCAAGAGGAATTCTTTTTGTAACCGACAATAAGCAAAAGTTGACGGGGGTTCTTACAGATGGAGATATCCGCCGGTGGTTAATTCGTACGGGAGATTTACAGGCAGCGATTGAAAAGTTTATGAATACAGCTCCTAAAAAAATTGTAAAAAAGGAACAAAACAGGGCAAAAATGCTCATGCAGCAGTATTCGATTACAGCATTGCCGGTTGTTACTGCTAAAGGTGTTGTATCAGATATAATCTTCCGGGATGAAAAGGCGGCAGTGCATAAAGATATAAAAGGAACGTTAAAAGATGTTCCGGTGGTTATTATGGCTGGTGGGAAAGGAACAAGATTATATCCATATACCAAGATTTTACCAAAGCCGTTAATCCCCATTGGAGATATTCCGATTATGGAAAGAATTATTACAAAATTTTGTGAATATGAGGTGCAACATTTTTATGCGACGGTCAATTACCGTAAAAATATGATAAAGTCCTATTTTTCAGAGAGTGAAAGAGACTACAGCATACATTATGTAGAAGAGGACAAGCCGCTTGGAACAGCAGGGAGTCTGCAATTAATTCAAAATAAATTTGAAAAACCGTTTATTGTAACAAATTGTGACATTTTAATTCATGCAGATTATGAAGATATTTACCGGTATCATAAAGAATCCGGTAATGAATTAACCATTGTTACAGCATTAAAAAATATTGTGGTGCCATACGGTGTGGTACATTCAAGTGAAAACGGAGTGGTACAGTCAATGGAAGAAAAACCGAAACTGTCTTATTTTGTTAATACCGGAATGTATATTTTAAATCCTGAATTGAAAAAAGAAATACCGGAAGATACTTTTTTTCATATGACGGATTTAACAGACAAGCTGTTAAAAGAAAATAGAAAAGTAGGAATGTATCCAATCAGCGAAGATTCATTTTTAGATATGGGTGAATTTGAAGAAATGCGACGGATGGAAGAAAAGCTGAATTTAAAGGCGGAGTAGATGGTCAACTGTAAATTTAATATTATTGAGCAAATTAAGTGAGAAATGCATGGAGGCAAAAATGGGGAAATTATATATTGCAATGTATCATTATACGCGAGATTTAAAGCATAGCAGATATCCAGAAATCAAAGGACTGGATAAAGAATTATTTAAAAATCAGATTGAATTTATGAAAAATTCATTTAACGTAGTCACGATGGAACAGGTATTAGAAAATATACAGGGAGAGGGTATGCATGGACTTCCGGAAAATGCGTTGTTGCTGACATTTGATGACGGATATGCAGATAATTATACAGTAGCGTATCCGATTCTTGAAGAATATGGGTTGCAGGGTTCATTTTTTATTCCTGGAAAAACATTTGCAACGCATCAGTTACTCGATGTCAATAAAATACATTACATATTGGCAAGTGCTGATATTTATAAATTGGTTGACGACTTAAAAAAACAAATGGATTATTACCGGGGAAGTGAATATCAATATGCATCAACCGATGAATTGTTTCATGATTATGCGGTGGCAAATCGTTTCGATATAAAAGAAACAATTTTTGTCAAGAGAATGTTACAGACGGTATTGCCGGAAAAGCTTAGAAATACAATATCAAGCAATTTATTTGAAAAATATGTAGGTGTTACCGAAGAACAGCTTGCGTATGAGCTTTATATGACCGAAGAACAGATAAGGACAATAAAACGGCATGGTATGTTTATTGGAATACATGGATATGACCATTATTGGCTGGGGAATCTTCCAGAAGATAAAATGAAACAGGATATTTTAATGGCGCTTGATACATTAGATGAGTTTATTGACAGGAAACAATGGGTGATGAATTATCCATATGGAAGTTATAATCAGGAGGTAATTAGATATATAAGGCAACAGGGAGCGTGTATCGGGTTGACAACAGATGTGCGAGTGGCAGAATTAGGAAAGGATTCGGCATTTGAATTACCAAGGTTGGATTGCAATGATTTTCCACCGAAAAGTGAGAACTATAAAACGTATTAAAATATGAGGTATTTAAAGTAGTAATGTAAAGGAAGAGGCAATGGAAGAGTTATTGAAAATTATTAAAAATGTAAATGATCAAGTGGAAGCTGATACGGAAAATATTATGACTGATGGAATTTTGGATTCAGTAGAACTGGTTGAATTGATTTCACTGATAGAAGAACACTATAAAATAGAAATAGATTTAGATGATATTGATCCAGATAATTTTGATTCATGTAAAAAAATAATTAATTATATAATGTCAAAGGAAAATTAATATGCAAAAATTTAATTCAATAGTAGAAGCAGTAGCATGGAATGCTAGTAATAATCCGGATAGGTTGTGTGTAATTGATGAGAAGGAATATACATATGCATCTTTCTTTCATTTAATTATGAGAATTTGTGTTAAATTAAAAAATGAAAAAGTGTTGCAGGGCGATAGTATTTTAGCTGAATGTAATCAAAGTGCTGAATTTTTAGCTGTTTCAATGGCGTGCCAATTATTAGGTATTATATTTGTACCAATGGAAAAAAATGTAAATGAAGCCAGCGTAGGTAAATACATTAAAGAAACAAATGCAAAAATTATTGTTTCTGACAAATATAATAATGAAATTGGAATAAAAGTGATTTCATATATACAATTATGTGAAATAACATCAGAGGAGAATGTATATAGTTTTCCATGTGAATCAGGTATAGCAGAAATTTTATTTACTACAGGAACAACAGGAAGTTCAAAAGGTATTATTATATCCAATAAGGCTAATGTAGCACTGGCGGAAAATATTATTACTGGGACACAAATGCAGCATAACAATGTAGAGCTTATTCCATTGCCAATAAGTCATTCACATGGACTACGCTCTTGTTATGCAAATTTATTAAATGGAAGTACAATTGTTTTGGCAGATGGTGTATTATTTATCAAAAAAATTTTTGCTTTGATAGAAAAATACAGTGTTAGTGCAATAGATTTGGCACCAAGTGCGGCAGACATTATTCTAAAGTTGTCAAAAAATAAATTACAACAGTTTAGTCAACAGCTGGATTATGTGCAAATAGGGACTGCATTTCTAAAGGAAAACACTAAAGAACAGCTGATTCAGTTGTTGCCAAATACAAGATTATATAATTTTTATGGTTCTACCGAAGCAGGAAGATGCTGTGTTTTAAATTTTAATGAATATAGAAATAAAAAGTATTGTATAGGCAAACCGACTGTAAATGCTAAAATAAAAATTGTTGATGATAGTTTAAATGAAGTCATATCCTCTAGTGAAAAAATGGGAATGCTGGCAATTGGAGGGGATATGAATATGAATGCTTATCTAGGAAAGCCAGAATTAACATCTAAAACACTAATAGATGGTTATGTAATTACAAATGATATTGGATATATAGACATAGAAGGATTTATTTATGTATTGGGAAGGAAAGATGATGTAATCAATTATAAGGGAATAAAAATTGCTCCGGAAGAGATAGAGCAAATTATTGTGCAATATGATGGCATTGAGGATTGTGCGTGTATACCAATCGAGGATAAAATTTCAGGACAGGTTCCAATGTTATTCATAACTACTACAGATGCAGATTTAGACATATCTATATTAAATGAATATATTAGTAAAAATATAGATGAAAATAAAAGACCAAAGAAGATAATCAAGGTGAAAAAAATTCCAAGAACAGAAAATGGTAAAATTAAACGAAAAGAATTGAAGGAAAAATATAATGAATAAATATGATGAAAGATATGATATACGTTTAGCAAGATATGATGAAATTGATAAAGTAATGGAGTTTATTGATAAATATTGGAAGAAGAATCATATTATGGCTCGGGATAGAAAACTATTTGAGTATGAGTTTTTAGATGGAGATGAAGTAAATGTTATGATTGCTATTGACAAGTCTACAAATACAATTGAAGCAATGTCAGGCTTTTTAAAGGCATCATCTAATACTCATACACCTGATATTTGGGGAAGTATTTGGAAAGTAAATAATCAAAAAAGTAATATGACATTTTTAGGCGTGGAACTTGTTAAAAGAATAGCAGAATATACAAACTGCAGAAATTATTTAGGAATTGGCATTAATAAAGATACAACGTTGCCGATTAGAAAGAAAGCATTTCATGAAAAAATTGATAAAATGGCACATTATTATATGTTAAATTCAAATATTACGCAATACTGTATTGCTGAAGTGTATGAATTAAGGGAGAATCAGAATATATCTATAGACTATGACGTAAATGAAATACATGATATTTCATATATAAAAAGTAATTTTGTATTTAACGAAAATGTTATACCGTATAAAGATGTAAATTACATAGAAAAAAGATTTTTTAAGCATCCTTATTACATATATCACATATACGGGATAAAAGATGAAAATAAAAAAATGATTGCTTTTTTTGTAGGAAGGTTCGTGGAACAAAATAATAGTAAAATATTTAGAATAGTAGATTATTATGGTGATGATGAAGGAATGAAGGGCGTAGGAAATTTCATGAAATCCTTTATGCAGGAGAATAATTTGGAGTATATAGATATGTACGAATTTGGAATGAATGATAAAGCATTAGTGCAGGCAGGATTTGTACAAAAAAGCGAAGATGACAAAAATATTATACCAAATTACTTTAGCCCTTTTATACGTGAAAATATTGATATTTATATTCGATATAATGATGATAGTACAAGATTTTTTAAAGCAGATGGAGATCAGGACAGACCTAATTAAGTTAATATAAAAATATTTGGAGGAATTTATGAAGAAACGTAAGATTTTTTTAATAGTTGGACCGTTATTATATGTATTATGTGTATTAGCCTTACCAAAGGGCATTTTTGCTACTATGGAGAGTCGCTCTGCAATTGGAACAATGGTGTGGATGGCATTATGGTGGCTTTTAGCTCCGGTAGATTATGCTGTTACCGCATTTTTACCTATTGCAATTAATGCAATAGTTCCTATGATTGATATGTCGACATTGATTGCAAATTATGCGGCAGAAACGATTATTTTATTGTTAGGGGCTTCCATACTTACTGCTTCGTGGGAGATTACAGGATTAGATAGAAGAATTGCAGCTGCTGTCTTGAAAATGGTAGGGGATAATATTAGAAAACAATTGATTTTTTGGTTTTTGGTATCAGCAATATTATCAGCAATGTTGCCTAATGTAGTGGTATGCGCAACGATTACTCCAATTGCAGTGGCAATGCTAAAGTATATAGGAGAAGGTGATATTAAAGAAAGTAATATCGGTTCTAAAATATTATTGACTATTGTATATGCGGTTGGAGTAGGGGGATTATTTTCACCATTAGGCGGAGCAATGAATTTAGTTACAATTAATTATATTGAAGAACTAACAGGAAAAGAGTATATATATATAGATTGGGTAATAAAATTTGCGCCTGTTATAATTGTTCTTGTTATAAGTAATATTTTATTTTTACTTCGAGGTGTAAAAAAAGATATGGTATTACAAGGAGCTAGTGAGTATTTTGTTCAAGAACATAATAAATTAGATAAGCTTACATATGAAGAAGTGTGTTCGCTTGTCTTATTTGTAGCTGCAACAGTATTATCATTTACACGCCAGTTATACCAACAATTCTTTCCTGGATTAAAGCCAGCATATATTTTTTTAATATGTGCAATTATATCGTTTACAATTTCAAATAAAGAAGGGGATAGGATTGTTGTTTGGAAAAATGTTCAGCATAAAATAGTATGGGAATTGATATATATTTTTGCAGGAGGGCTTGCTGTTGGTGCGTTGATAAATAAATCAGGTGCTGCAAGTGATATAGGAAAAGCTGTTGCTAATATTGGAATTTCAGGAGGTATTGGTTTAATATTTATTATTATACTTATTACAATATTGTTATCAGATGTTACATCAAATACAGCCACTGCAGCAGTTGCAATTCCAATTGTAATTTCAGTTGTAAATGGCATTGGATTAAATCCGATTCCATATATTTATGTTGCATCAATAGGGGTTAATTTATCATATATGTTACCTACGTCGATTAGAGCGATTCCAGTGGGATATGGATTATCACCGCGTTATATGTTTAAAGAAGGTTATAAGATAACAATTATAGTTTTAATATTAATGACAGTATTATCGTATGTGTTGGTTGAAAAAATAGCTTATTTCTAAGTAGTTATATAAGATAATCAGGATTAGTAATACTGCTACGTGGTAAATATTTTAAGAAAGAACCTGTAAAATCATTAATATAAGGTTTGATATTATAGGGTTAAAGTGTGAAGAGTAAAGAATGATATCAATTTGTATAATCACAAAAAATGAAGAAAAAAACATAGAAAGATGTTTGAGGTCTTTTCAAAAGTATGATTTTGAGCTTATAGTAGTAGATACAGGTTCAACAGATCAAACAAAAACTGTAGCTTACAAGTATACACCATATGTATATGATTTTGAGTGGTGCGATGATTTTGCAGCAGCTAAAAATTATGCAATTTCAAAGGCAACACAAGAATATGTCATGGTAATTGACAGTGATGAATATTTGGAAGATATAGATATTCAAACATTAAACAGGCTTGTGAGAGAAAATCCAGATAAAGTTGGACGTATCAAGCGTGTTAATACATTTATAAGAGATGGAATTGCGCAGGAAAATACCGAACGGATTAATCGTGTTTTTTCAAAAAAAATGTTTTGCTATGAAGGCAGAATACATGAACAGGTGGTCTCGGTAAAAGGGAATAACTATGAAACTTATATGCTGCCTGTAAGAATCGGACATAGTGGTTATGATATGCCGGAAAAAGAATTAAAGGAAAAAGCACAGAGAAATATTAGGCTGCTTGATTTAGAATTGAAAAATTTAATCAATGAAAAAATAAAAAAACAAGGAGATGTCAGGGAAGAAGATACTCAAAAGTGTTTAGAACTATTGTTGGAAAATCTACAGCAGGAAAACGTATTTGCGGTGACACTTCAAAAAGATGATAGACTGCCATATGTTTTATATCAACTGGGGAAAGGATACTGCATGGCTAAGGAATATGTAAAGGCGTGCCTATATTTTTCGGCGGCATTGTCTTTTGATTTAAATCCCCAATTGGAATATGTCATTGATATGGTTGAAGCATATGGATATGCTTTAATTAATTCCAAACAGGCTGATAAGGCACTATTTTTTGAAAATATATATGATGAATTTGGGAAAACTGCTGATTTTAAATTTCTTATGGGACTCATTTATATGAATAATGAAATGTTTGATAAGGCAATAGATGAGTTTACAAAGGCAGCCCAAATGCCGGAAGGAAGAATGAAAGGGGTTAATTCATACTTTGCGAACTATAATACAGGGGTTATTTATGAATGTTTGGGAGATATTCAGAATGCTAAAAAATATTATATGTTATGCGGGGAGTATGAGCCTGCTAAAATACGTTTAAAACAGCTGATGTAGTAATATCTGATGTGGACAGAGAAAAAGTATATTGTTATATTGCAGATACACTGTTATGCCAAATCAAGACATAACAGTGTATAAATATTCTATTATGCAAACACCACCTCAAAAATTTCTTTCAGCCGCACTTCATAGCTGTGGAATTCTTTTACTTTTCCATAGCCGTTGGCGGCGATCTGGCGGCGTTCATTGTCATGCTTTAAATAGTAATCGCATTTATTTAAGAAATCTTCCTGAGATTCAAAAAGCACAAGGTCTTCGCCGGGAACAAAATGTTCATAAAAATCCCCCTGATAATTGGAAAGTAAAAATCCGCCACATCCCATAATGTCGAAACATCGGAGCGGAATACCGCTTCGGATACTGCGCAGGGAAATGTTTAAGTTGATAGCCGAATTTTTAAAAACATACGGCATCTGGTGCTGGTAATCCACAGAACCCATATTGTGAATCTGTGGAAGCTCAGGTGTAGGGTTCGGAGTGTAAAGTTTTGTATTAAAATGTTCAGAAACAGCTTTTAAAAGCGCAGTACGCTCTAAGTTTGCAATTTTACGGGCAATTACATAATGGGCAAAGAGCCATTCTGTAGATTCAACGCTGTCATTTCCCGGTTGCAGCGGCAGGGAGTGCTGCATATCTTCAATAATTTCTTTGGATAAGAGTTCTTCAATAAAATAATATCCGTACACTTTCATCTGCGCCTGCATAATCCCCTGTAAATAGCCTTTTGTGTAATCAGACAAATGCTCCATGCGGTCAAACAGGTTGTGGACTTCATTATACATAGTACCGACAAAAGAAATATCGCTCCGGTAAAAATCCAGCGGGTGCCGGGAAGCAGAAACAGCAGAAGCGGTCATCTTATCCAGCCGGCCGGTATTGACGGCAAGCGGCATATAATAAACAGTTTGGATATTTTCTTTTTTAAGCTCCAGATAAGTCTGCTGGTCAAATAAAAATACGTAATTGCAGGGATTGATAATGGTATATGAATACAGCGAAACCAGCGGTGAATCATATACGAAGGCTATATAAGGTATATTGTGCTTTTTACAGCAGTTAGAAATGACCGGAAAGTAATTAAATGTAAAAACAGCATCATAAGAAGCACTTTCAATCAGCTTGTCAAAGCGTGCATCAAAAGCTTCATCGACATGGCTATAAATATTTTCGTCTGTAATAACAGTATATGTATGTCCGAGATTTGTCAGCGCTTCGCGCAAATCTTCAATTGCCATATGTTCATACTCAAAAATCAGTAAATTCATGAAAATCTCCGTTTCTTTTATAAAATATAATTTTATTGTAAGGGAAGGGGCGGGGATTTGCAAGAGGGGAGTGGGGAAGATGAGTTTTCATTTGGTATGATATGTATTATAATATATAATAATAGAGTAACATGATAAATTTTATATTTGGCAAATAGTTTGAACGAATGAATATAATAAAGTAGGTGATAGGGATGAATTACAAACAACAAATTGAAGAAGATAAAATGAATCAGATTATGGAAAGAAATATAGAATATTTGAATCAATTAACAGAACAAATGAAAAGCGATCAGGTTTCTGTGTTTGCCGGAGCGGGAGTGTCAGTTGCTTCCGGTTATGTTGACTGGAAAAATTTACTGAAGCCAATTTGTAAATTATTACGTTTAGATATTAATGGAAATTTGACAGAAATTGCACAATATTACAAAAATCAGTACAATAGACAGGGATTGAATGATATCATTTTTAATGAATTTGCAAAATTACCGAAAAATAATAAAAATGTAATGTGGTTGGCAAAATTACCAATTAAAGAATATTGGACGACTAATTATGATGATGTAATTGAAAAAGAGCTGGAAAAACAAGATAAAAGTGTACAAATTATTAAAAATCAAGAATTACTTAAATATCATAATCCTAAATACAAAGCAATTCTTTATAAAATGCATGGAGATAAAGAAGATCCAGATGATGCAGTTTTGACAAAAGAAGATTATGAAACTTATGATGAAAAAAGACCCTTATTTACAAAACTATTAGCAGTTGAACTTGTGAGAAAAACATTTTTGTTTATTGGTTTTAGTTTTAATGATCCTAACTTGGAAAGAATTTTAAGTCTTGCAAAAAGTTCATTAAATAGTAAAAATCTTCGGAGACATTATTGTTTTATGAGAAAAGTTCAGATTACAGATTATTTGAATAGCGATAATATAATAAGTAGTCAAATGGTTGATAAATATGTTAAAGATACAAAATATCAGGAATTACGCATAGCGGATATGGAGAATTATGGAATAAGTACGATTTTGGTGGATGATTTTAATCAAATAACAATTATGTTAGAATATCTATATAAAAAATACACAATAGATAATGTTTTTATTTCTGGTGGAATAAATCCAAAAGATTTATCAAATTATGGTAGATTTAATAATGTACATAGTACGAAGGACGGATTAAATCGTGCAGAACAATTTCTTACATTGCTGGGTGAAAAGCTGGTTGATAATGGATTTCAAATATATACAGGATTTGGTGCAGGGGTTGGAAATTATATTTTGTCAGGTGTTTTAGAGAGCAAGAAGAATATTTTGACAAATACAGATATTATTAATAATGATATACATATCAGTAGTTTGTTGGGAGCAGAGGAACAACGAAAAAATAAAATTCGAAGAAGACTAATAGAGCAATGCAGCAGTATAATAATTGTTTTTGGATATAGTAATAGCGAAAATGAATCAGGAATTTATTGTGAATATGAATTAGCGCAGAAATGTGGCGATTTTATTATTCCGGTTAAAGAAACTGGTTTTGCAGCAGAACAAATTTATAATTTATTAAATAAAGATAACAAAATATCAGAAGATGTCCAACACCTTAATAGTGCATGTGATTTAGATGAAATGGTTAGTGGTATTATTCAAGCATTAAAGAATCACAAAATAAATGAGGATAAAAAATTAAGACAACGGTTATTTTCAAGTATTTCAATGTATGGAATTGGAGTTTTTATCAGTTATCATTATAATAATGATCATGTAATTGCAAAAGAAATAACTCAAATAGTTAATAAAGATAAGTTGAATATATACACAGTTGTAAAAGAAAATAAAAAGAAAAAAGATCCGAAAGTTATTAGAAGTTGGATTGATGAACAAATAAAGAAAACGAAAATTACAATATTATTAATAAGTGGACAGACACTGACAAGAGAGTATGTTTCTTATGAGTTAGAAAAAAGTATAGCGAATGGCAATACAATAATTCCTATTTTGATAGATAGTAAGTTAAATAATTTTAATAGGAGAAAAGTAAAGTTAATTAATAAAAAGTTGCACGAAAAATTGTCTGGTAAGAACACCAAGATGCGGTATTGGTATAGGGATAATGGAGTAGTTAACATTACAAATTGGTTAGATGAATCTTTAGAAGAAGGCGAAATTTAAACATAGATGTATTCAAATAAATAGAAAAATGGAGGGGAGAGGAAAAATGATAGAATTCAGTGAATTGATTATTGGAAGTGTGGAAGATTACGATAAGTTGTATGATTATGTGGGGAAAGAGGCAATTGATGATTATGCTGTAGAAACATTAAAAAGATTTGTGGGAACAAGTTGTAATAAAATAGTTGTAGAATATCCGTATCATGATAAAGATTTTTTAAGTACATATTATTGTTATTATTCGCAGAAATTTAGATCATTTCCTAAAAAATGTTATCGTTTACATATTATGGGAAAAGATGAAGTATACTATGGATATATTGTTTTACGACCGACAGTAAAAGGGACGAGATTGGGGACGACATATTTATCGCCAAAGCCATTAATTAACGAAGAGGCATATTTGATGTTGGCAAAATATGAAGCCCATATCATGGACAATAAGTGTGAGATAAAATGTTTCCCATGGATGAAACAGGAAGTTGATATATCAGTATGTGCGCATGTGGCAGCATGGACAATATTAAGGTATTATGGTAATAAATATCATAATTATGCGGATACGACTATGGGTGCTATAGCTCAGAAGATTAAAGGTGATATGGGAAGAAAAACACCATCTAATGGTTTGACACCAGTACAAATTGCAGATTTATTTCAGGAATATGGGTTTAGTCCAATTATCAGGGGCGGAATAAAGGAGGAAAATAGTAAATTTCTTGATGAAATAATGGCATACATAGAGTCTGGGATTCCAATCGTTGGATTTATATCGCCAAAGCAACATGCAGTGTCAATTGTTGGTCATGGGAGGATAAATTATGATTTATTGGACAATCCTGTTAGTGTAGACAAATTAAAAGATGAACAAACAGGAATTATATTACATTCAAAATTGATTCCTTCTTTGTATGTTATGGAGGACAATTATTTTGGATATAGGAAAGTATCTAAGGAGTTACCGACATCAACAAGTGATGTAGATTATAATTTATTTGAAATAAAGTTCGCAGTTGTTCCGTTGTATGAAAAAATGCAGCTTGTATATAATGAAGTTTATGAGCGTTATGTATCATTAGTTGAATCTGGAACTATGAACTGGGAAGATGTTAAAATAAGCAGAATTTACATGACATCAACCAATTCGCTAAAACGTGAAGCTGGAAGCAACAAAGAAATGTGTGATGTATTAAAAACAATTATTCTCCGGTTGAATATGTCAAAATTTGTATGGTGCATTGATATTTCGGGAATAGACAATTATAAGAACAATCTGACATCAGGACGCGTAATTATTGATTCTACATGTTCAACCTATGAAAAAGAACCATGGATATTAATGCATGATAGTAGTCAAATAAAATATTATGATGAAGATACAAATGATAATTATATAGTAGAATGTGATATTCAACCATATAGAATTTATATGAATAATCTTGAAAGAATTTAGGGGGTGTTATTTTGGATAATAATGAACTTTATGTAAATGAAGTGATTGGAGCGTATTTGGATACTAAAGAAGAAATGAAAAATCTAGATGAAATAACCGTGAAAAGTTTATTTAGAACTTGCATTGAATCTATTAATCCGGAGTTGCCACATTCTTCGGTAGTTATTAAAGGAATAAAGAATTCGGATATATCATATAGTGTAAAACTGAAAAATATAAAGTTAAACTTTGGCTTTGCGCTGGATATGATTCTTGGGGTAGGTAACGTATTAGATGGGAAAAAATCAAGGTTGATTTTTTTGGTATTGGATGTACTTCGTACTTTTTTCTCCAATATAACAGAAAAATTGGAAGAAAAAGATGCTTATTTAATTTATATGATTCATAAAATAGACTTTAGAAAAAAAGGTGTATCAAAAGATGATTTGAAAGAATATATTAAACAGGATTCTAAAGCAAAGGAATACTTTCAAAAGGAAACGGATTTAGAAAAATCACTTGAACGATTGGAAAACATTCAGAGTATACGGCTGGAAGATGGTTTGTATCATATTGTTGAAATAATTCTTAATTGAAAAAAGCAATAAACTATGATATACTTAACAAATATAAAAAGAGAATAGGAGGAAATATCGTGGCTGTACAGAAAAAAATACTTTTTGGTGAGAGTGCGTATGCAACAATTGAATGTGCAAAAAGAGTTGACCGTTTAACAAATACATCTTATGATGTGGCAGCGCGGAAGGCAGATGAACGAATAGAGCAGAATAATCGTGAATATGCGGCAACATACAAGAGAGCTGCGCTATTTTCTGCAAAATAATAGATTCGATAAAATAAATGCTGAAAGTCTGTATTTATGCGGACTTTCGGCATTTATTTTATCGTGAAAGAAACAAGACGTGTAACAAATATAAATTCTGATGTATGAAAAATTAAGCGCTGTTTATGCCCAATAAATTTATAGGAATAGACTAAAGTATTAATTGAAAAAATGTTGATGTGCGATGTGAAAAGGTATATAATGTAAAATGAAAGCGCTATTCAGAAGAACTTCATGAAGTAAGAATGTGAAACAACAATATTGCATTTTAACAGATATAAAAACTTGTAGCTGGAATAAAATGCTGGTTTGCTAAAACCAAATGGAAATTTTTATTAAGAAATAAATAGAAAATAGGAAATTGAAATTTAAAAAGTGATTTAGATTGGTTTGATTAGCAGTCAAATTAATCATAAGGAGGAAAAAGAGCGAGCGGAGATGGCAACAGTGTATTAAGTTTGAAACAAAGAGAGGTGATTGTATGATGAAAGTTTCGTTTATTCAATTGTTATTAAAACAAAGAAACAGTAACTATAAATCATATGATAAAATCTCTGACTTGCATATTTAGAGAGATAGAAAGTGACTTTTCAGTATAATGAAGTAAGTATATTGAAAAAGTTGCAATCAATAAGCTCAAATTCAAAAGTATTGAAATCTGGAAACAGAGATAGTACTTTGCCACAAAAATATTTTTGTTATTTATTAAAAATAAAAAGCAAAGATAGAAGGATGACAAAGAAAGATTTTTCAAAAATAACAGGATTGGGAAAAGATGCATTTTATGGATTGAATGGTTATCAAAAAAGAGATAATCCGGTTCATCTTGAAACAATTCTGTATGCAGTTTTTTGGTTGGGAATATCAAGTGAAGAGGCATTTATCCTTTGTCTGCTTTGGGGGTATTTTCTGCCAGCGGAGGTAGAAAGCTTAAAAAAAGTAAGAAATATAATTGAAAAGCTTGATTGTGTTAAAGATATGCCGGTTGAAAGCCGGATTCAAAAGTTATTAGAATTTTGCGAAAAGGAAGCTTATGAAATTTCTTGTAGATAAAGATAAGCAATAGAATAGTGTGATAAAAAAGATGGCGGGTGTTACCCGCTATTTTTTTGTTTTTGGTGTGATAAGATAAAAAAATAAGAAATTAAAAACGCAGATTACAAGGAGGATACAAGATGAGTGCGTATAGTTCTTTAAAAGAAATGTATAAGGATACAACACAGATTATACAAGGAAAGGATACAGCGGGAAAAACAGTGTATTTATTAAAACAGTTTTGTTTTTTTGCAGTGTGTTTGTTATATTTAATAGAAAAATGTGGGTTTCGCGAGGTTATTTTAAGTTATGTTAATATAGAGATTACGCTGCCACAAATCATATGTGATTTTCTAACTATATATTTATACAAAATTATTATATTGTATATTGCTTTTTACATAATAATAAAACCGCTGGGACTAGTAATAATAAGTGAAATAAAGAGTAGAATAAAGAAAGATACTTTTCCGATATGGCTTACGTTTGAAGACATTGTTGAAATATTTTTTTACAGCATAGTTTTGCTTAAATTGGTACAGGATATTTTACAATGCATGAAAAATGAAAATGTAATGCAGGGAAAAAATGTGTTCATCTATGCTTTTATTATCATTGGTGCATTATATCGTTTTATAGAAAAGATATATATACAAAATAAAAATTGCTGGTATTACAATACGATTAGATATACGAATTTTTTTGATTCTGATGGAAAAAGAATAGCCCAGAATGATTCAGTTGTATATAGAAATAAAATTTATGAACTTTGCAAAAGCGAAGGAATATGGTATTTACAAGATTTTAATAAATTAACAGATATAAAACTTGAAAATGCAGTGGCAGATATGGAAGGAAAAATTCAAGTATATTTTTTAAAAATGGGAAGAAGGAAAGAGGAGGATGAGGTTTGAAACTGAATAATCTGTGCCTGCATAAATCCCTGTAAATACTCCTTTGTATAGTCGGATAAATGTTCCATGCGGTCATACAGGTTGTGTATTTCATTATACATTGTACCGACAAATAAAACATCACTCCGGTAAAAATCCAGCCGGCAGGTATTGACAGCAAGCGGCATCATAAGAAGCACTTTCAATATGCTTATCAAACCGGGCAGCAAAAGCGTTGTTGGCACGGTCGTTAAATTTGAAACAGTTCACAGGTGAGTGCTGTCTATTTCATTCCTACAGTAAATTTAAGTTATCCAAATGATATTTGATTGACAGGATAAAATAACTGTTATATTATAATTATAGAAAGGTCTCCATTAACCTTATAGTTTTAAATTATAAAAGAGATGAACGTTAAAGAGGGTCTCCATTAACCTTCGGTAATCAGTCCGTAAAGAGATGAACATTAAAGAATGGGAAGCACAGTCTTCCCATATTTTTTTACTAAAATACAAAGGAGTATTATAATGTTTGTGCTAGAGGGGAATCTGACATTTATTAATATTGACCAGGATTATTTAAAAAGACTGCATGACGTATGTACTGAAGTATATTATAAGCCTAGAGGGTATGAAAATAAACCGTATATAGGAATTCTTATAAATAAAGAAGGCAGAAAATATGTTATTCCGTTATCGTCCGCTAAAGAAAAACATAAAACATGGAAAAATGTTAATAAAGAATGTTATTTGATTTATGAATATGTAAAAAAATCCTGTATGGGGGAAAATGAAATCTGGGTGGAAACAGAACCGGATAATGTGAAACACATATTATCTGTTATAGATATTAAGAAGATAATTCCTATAGTGGACGGCTTATATAGCAGAGTGAATATTAATGATGATAATAGTGATACAGACGAGATAAGAAAATATAAGGATTTATTAAACAAAGAATATGTTTTTATATTAAAAATAATCGATGAAATAATTGATAAAGCGAATAAACTTTATGATAAACAGATGGAGCATGGAAAGATTGCTAAATTCTGTTGTGATTTTAAAAAATTAGAAAAAGTAGCAGATCATTATAAATGAAGTGGAAGCCTGTCTGTCAACGGATAGGCATTATATTTAAAGAAGATTTTACAAATGAAACTAGAAAAATATCAGTTTCATTCATAAGAAGGATGATTATTAAATGGAAAGTAAAGAAGTGATAGCGCGTATAGGGAAAATCTTAAAAGATAATACTGCGATAACAGAAGATGAGTATATTGCTGTTATGAATATATTTTGTGAGAATACTTTTGACTATGACATACAACAATTATATAACAATTTTGAAAAAACAAAATATGATTATTATATACCAGAAAAGATTTTGATGAGATGTTATAAAAATAAAAGTTATTCAAAAGCGTTATCATTATTGGCAGAAGATATGGATTCGGAAAATAAGACATATGAATGGGGAATATTATTTCATAATAAAGGGATTTGGCTGCTTAATAGAGATATAAAAGTTTCGAATACACAATTTAGTTCCAAAAGGACGGTATTTAAAATCTTATTTACAAATAAAACAGATTCTAAATATTTTAAATATTTTAATCACGAATATTTGCTGGGGTATGACAAAGATATATATTTTTTTAGGGATATCATTACATATAAAAATATAAAATTTCCATCTGTTAAATCAGACAGCTGGAATGCCTATTTCGGCTGCATTAAAAGATTTATGGATTATTATATTTCAGAAAAGGGGCATTATATTGAGGATATTGATAAATGTTATAGAAATATAAAATTATCTGATTATGAAGTCTACATAAAAGACAATGGAACCATAAAAACACCTAATACAGCCAAAAATCAATTCTTTTATATAAAATCTTTTATATTAAGTCAGACCTATAATAAGGAATTTGATATAAGCAGTAATGAAATAATAAGCAGATGTAAAGATATTTTGGATAAGCCAGCGGAAAATGTAGATGAAACAGATATAAAAAAAATAGCAGGAATTATAAAATGTATAGAAAATCAAAGAAATGGCAAAAGAAACAAAACGATATTTCTAATTTTGCTATGCTTTGGAATGGAAAGAAGAAAGATATGTGCATTAACGTGGAATGACATAGATAAAAAATGTGAAAAGATCAAAATGGGAAAGCATGAAATGGTAATGCCGCATATATTACAGCAAAGTTTTAAAGAATTAAAACAGGAAAAAAATGATGATGCAACATATGTCTTTGGCAATTCCAGAACAAATTGGCAAAAACCGTTACCGGAAAGTGGAATTAATGGGGTTTTGGAATTTATCAAAAATATTAATACACAAGATGAGTTCTATAAAAAATTTTCGCCGGGGAATATACGAAAATGGCTTTTTAGATTTTTACTTAAAGAAAATCCGTTACAGGATGTGTTAGTACTAATGAATATACCAATTAGCAACATTTCTAATTATATCAGTGATGAAGAAATGATAGAATTTACTACAGACAAACTTTCAAAGGGAGAAAAATATCTGCTTGAGGATTTTATGAATGATGTTGAAAAATTATTATAATGGATTGAATTCTAACAAAATCTTACTTTTTACCACCAGACAGTTATGCTACCACAGCGCCGGATTTTTTGCGGCGCAGCTGGCAGATGCACTGGAAAATGCAGGGTATCAATGTGAATTGTGCGAAATCCCGGAAGATGGCATCGCGGGAGAAATGCGTGAGCAGGCAGTACCGGCAAAAGATACGGCGGGGGAGATTTCGCCGCAGGCAGCAGCCGTGCTGGAGCGTTATATCGGAAAGGAATACGCGGCGGTCATTGACTTTAATTCCAAGCTGCCGCGGCTGATGTGCGATGATGACACCTATTATCTGGACACCATTCAGGCACCGTTTTTTAACTACATTTTAGACAATCCACTGTATCACCATGCAACACTGCAATGTCCGTTACAGCGGTATCATGTGCTTTTGGTCGATGAAGAACACGCCGCCTATGTACGGAAGCATTATCCGCATATTCAGGGTGCGCATATGCTGTCGCTTGGTGCCAATGAAGCGGTTATCGGAAAGGCATTTGAGCAGAAGCAGGAAAATGTATTATTTATGGGGACATACCGCAGCCCGGAAATATATCTGGAGCAGATTCGTAGTCAGGATACACAGGCGCAGAAAGAAATGCTGCAAATGATTGAGCGGATTCAGGCAGAGCCGGATTTATCCGTGGAGCGCGCATTAAGAGCTGTTTTGGAAGAACAGGATAGAAAAATTTCAGAAGAAGATTTTGCATTGCTGATGAATACATACTATCCGGTGGAAATGTATCTGCGCAATTATGACCGGGAACAGCTGGTGACGGCACTCGTCCGTGCAAAAATTCCGGTAAGAATTGTAGGTGACTGGTGGGAGCGGTACGCATATGCCGCTGCGCCGAATCTGCAATTGGAGCAGCCGGTTGCATTTGACCGTTCATTTGATAAAATTGCGGGAAGTGCCGTGATAGCGGATTCGTCCCCGTTTTTTAAAATGGGAATCCATGACCGTGTGTTTGCGGGCATGGCAAATCATACAGCGGTTCTGACTGATGAAAGCCCTTACAGAAAAAAAGTCTTCGAAACAGGACAGCATATCCTTGATACGGACTGCCCGGTTGTTTTGTATTCACCGGCAAATCCACAACAGGCATGTGATATGGCAGAAGAATTGTTGATAAACCGCGGCAGGCGTAAAGACCTTGTGGATAAAGCGTATGAAATGTATCAGAAAGAATTTACATGGAATAAAGTAGCGGAACGATTTGTAAAGCTTTTGACAGAATAATTTACAAGAACCTTTAATAAGTGTTATAATAAAACACAAATGATATCAGGGTCAAAAAGTCTAAATCCACATGAGCTTGCTCATAGTTTTGTGTTTATGACCCAGACATCACATAAAGGTATGTGATAAAAATACATTGTCGGAGGACGGATTATGCAGGATACGAATTCGATTTACGGGCTGTTAAAAGAAAGCGCAGAAAAATATGCCGGGAAAACAGCCGTTTTATATGATACATTTGCAGGAAGCTATGAAAAGCTGTTTCGGGATGTGACCAATAAGGCAATTCATTTGCAGCATTTTGAGGGGAAGCGGGTTGCACTTTGCGGACCGTCATCATACCGGTGGATTGTCAATTTATTTGGTATTATTCTGGCGGGAAAAGATGTTGTGCTGGTGGACTCCTTTCTGCCGCATAAGGAACGGGAAAGCCTGCTGGAAAAAGTAGGGGTGGATTACATTTTATCTTCTACCAATCAGTACATCCTTGCAGACAGTCATGCCATCATGATACCGGGGGCAGAAAAAGATGATGTTGAGGGAGAATATAATCCGCAGACACCGGAAGGAAACGTATTGGTATTTACGGCAACAGATAAAGAATCTGATAAAGCGGTTGTGCTGACCACACAGAATCTGATGTATACGGTGAATGCAATGAATCATCACTGCTATTGCAGCGAGCATGACAGAGTGCTGGCACAGACTATGCTGTTTCATATTTTCGGACTGGTTTACAGTCTGTTGTGGCCGTTGGCAAACGGCGCGTGTGTATGTGTCGGACGTGGACTGCGTCATATTGATGCCGAAACCTATTATTACAAGACAACGATTCTGCCGGGTACACCGTCGATGATTGAATATTTAAAGAGAATTAAGGCATTTAATCCGGAACTGCGTACCATTGTAATCGGCGGCGCACCGAGCAGCTATAAGTTATTTGAAAATTTAAAAGACCGGAATTACAACGTGTATACAATATATGGCATGGCAGAGTGCAGCGGTGGCATTGCGGTGAACCGTGAAATGGACGGCTCATATGAATTATATGATGATGAGGCAGTACAGTTAGGTGCAGACGGAGAAATTTTAGTCGGCGGGCACTGTGTAATGAAAGAGTACGACAAAGATGAACAGACGACAAAAGAAGTTTTAAAAGATGGTATGTTCCATACCGGTGATTACGGCAGGATGAACTGCCATGGCAGACTGGTAATTACAAAGAGAAATCCGGGCGTATTGCAGCTGCCAACCGGTGAAAAAATCTGCCGCCGGGTAATTAATGAGGAAATTACGGCAATTCACGGTGTTGCGGAAAGCTATCTGACAATGGACGGGGACAAGCTCACCATTGTAATCGTACCGATTGATAAAGAGATGACAGCAGACCGTATGAAGAAAAAGATTGACAAATACAATGAAAAGAAAGGATATCGCTGGGAAATCCAGAAAGTCATTGTATTAAAGCAGAATCTGCCAAAGCTTGAAAATGGTCAGGTGGACGGTGAAGCAATTCAGGAAATGTTAGAAACGGGACAATATTAATGATAAAAAGGGACAGAAAAGATCAGCAGGTCACATGACACAAGCTTACTTTTCTGTCCCTTTTGGTGTATCAACCATACCGGATTGAAGCCGTACAATGATAATAAATTTATTCTTTATGCCTCTGCATTAATTGATAGTAACGGGGTTACAGATAACCGTCAAAAATCATGCCGGTATAGGCGGATAAATTATAGGGGTCATTTGTCGGGCGGAGCGGGTTTTTATAGGCGATAATCTTATTGTTGACATAATCCATAGGATTGAGTGAAATGTCTTCCGCTTTTTTCTGAACAGCCTGTTTAAAGGCATTCAGACCTGAAAAAATGTCGCCTAATGTGCCGTTATCTGCGGCAGAAATAATGGCATCACGGTCAACGGCAATCGTACCATTATCGGTAACGCTTAACCCGTTTTCATTTAAAAGGTGGTTGTAAGATTTTGCAATGCCTGCAAAGTCCTTTTTTAACTTTTCATTTCCTTCAAAATGTTCGTTGGCATCATTGGCTGTTACCGAAATCAAGTTGTTATAGCCGCCGATTAATTCGCCGATACTGTCGGCAATTGCATCGGTGTCGGTATTCATGCTGATAGTGACAGGCGCTTTGCCGGTTGTATCAAAAAAGGTCAGTACATAATTATTATCAATTGTCACCTCATTTGAAACAGAGGTGGCAGTTGTTCCGTTTACAGAATATACAGCATTTGCCGGATACTGTGTCACGCGGTCCAGACCCAGTGTAGATACCAGTTCGGTATTGGAATCGGAAGCATCTGAGGAATTCTGGGACTGGATATGGAAAATCGTCGGAGAAATTCCCCTGATGCCTGTTGCATCGGATGTGATGGAAATAGCAGAGTTGCCAAGACCATCCGTTAAAAGCTGTGCGTTTAACCCGATATCAGCCTGGTTAATCAGACGTGCAATCTTTTGCTGGGTATCGGTTACGGTGTCAGTAGCGTTTACGCCGAACTCAAACTGATATGTCAAATCCTGCACCTGCAGATCAAATGAGTACTCACCTGCTGCAAACGGTTTAGAATTTGGCTGTAAGAAGTTGCCGGTGTTTGTCTGTGGACAGGCAAGCTGTGAAACGGTAACTTCAAGCGGTTCATAATCCTGTACACAAGAATCTCCGATATATTCGGCATCGATGACCTGTGGCGAACTGGATGTTGCAGAACGTTTGTATGTAATGGAATCTGTGGATTCATCGGAAAGCTCATCTGCAATCTGGCTTAATTCCCGTGCATTTTCTTTTAAATCAATAGCATATTTTAATGCCGCGTCAGAAAAATCAATCTTATAAGAAGGAGTCTGACTGTTGATTTTTTGTAATCTGCCAAAGGTGCTTTTGAGCTGGGCCTTTGAATGGGTATCATATTTAGAATACTCTCTGTGGCCGTACTGGGCGGCATAGTAGTTATAAACCGAATTGATCATCGTCACGAACCTCCTTGTCTGCAATAATCTATATCTCGTGTGTTGTGGTTATTAGTGGTAAGCTGTGAAGTTACAAAAACTATAATAGACAGCTTTACGTAAAAAAGCTGAATGTCCCGTTGGAAAATCCGTTTTCCATGTGGAGCATTTGTAAAAAAGCAATTATCTAAAATGATTGGATAATATTATATACTAATATATTCGGAATGTCACGCAGTTTCTTTAAGGAAAATTTAAAGATTTGGATTAAAAAATTTGTCAAAAAAGATATTGACGAGTGCCTGTTTACTATGATAAACTAGAACGGCTATGGAAGCGGTCTTTTTTTTATGCCTAAAAAAGAACCAATTGGTGTAGAATCTCATACACCTACAAAAATTTAACGAAAATTGGAGGTGGAAGTTGTGCGCGTTAAGATAACATTGGCATGTACAGAGTGTAAACAGCGTAATTACAACACTACGAAGGATAAGAAAACTCATCCGGACAGAATGGAAACAAAGAAGTACTGTAAGTTCTGTAAATCACACACATTACACAAGGAAACCAAGTAATTTGGAGCAGTGAGGTAAAAGCTATGGGTGAAACTGTTAAAACAAAAAAACAGAAAAAAAGCTGGTTCAAAGGTTTAAAGGCTGAGTTCAAGAAAATTGTCTGGCCTGACCAGAAGTCACTTACAAAGGAAACTGCTGCGGTTGTGATTGTATCCGTTGTAGTCGGTGTAATCATTTCAGTAGTGGACTTGATTGCCCGCTTTGGTATCGAATTCTTGGTGAAGTAAGGAAAAGGTGATTAGATGGACGAAGCAAAATGGTATGTTGTCCACACTTATTCTGGTTATGAGAATAAGGTAAAGGCAAACATCGAAAAAACAGTTGAAAACAGAAATCTTCAGGACCAGGTTCTCGAAGTCATCGTTCCGCTTGAAACGGTTGTTGAAGTAAAGAACGGTGCAACAAAGTCTGCCCAGAAGAAGATGTTCCCTGGATACGTACTCATTAACATGGTGATGAACGATGACAGCTGGTATGTTGTCCGCAACACCCGAGGCGTTACAGGATTTGTAGGTCCGGGATCCAAACCGGTACCGCTCACTCCGGCTGAAATTAAATCACTTGGAATTACCCTTCCGGGAACTGAGGCTCCAAAGCCGGTTGTCCAGTTTGCTGGTAAAGTTGGTGACCAGGTAATGATTCTTTCAGGAGCATGGGAGAATACAGTTGGGGAAATTACAGCAATTAATGACGGCAAGCAGTGCCTGACCATTAATGTAGAAATGTTCGGCCGTGAAACACCGGTTGAGATTGGTTTTACAGACGTAAAACTTATGTAACAGAAAGCTTAAGCAGCTGCTTATGGGCATATAGGCAGTGAGGCATAAGCGTGGGAGATTGAAGCGGCAGATTTAAATCAGCCGTATCTTTCGCCAATTACCACATAATATTTAGGAGGTGCCTAAAATGGCAAAGAAAGTAACAGGTTATATCAAATTACAGATTCCTGCCGGCAAAGCTACACCGGCTCCACCAGTTGGTCCAGCTCTTGGTCAGCATGGTGTAAACATTGTAGAGTTTACAAAGCAGTTCAATGCAAAGACAGCAGATCAGGGAGATTTAATTATCCCGGTTGTTATCACAGTATATGCTGATAGAAGTTTCAGCTTTATTACAAAGACTCCGCCGGCAGCAGTTCTTTTAAAGAAGGCTTGCAACATTAAGTCAGGTTCTGGTACACCAAACAAGACAAAGGTTGCAAAGATTTCTAAGGAAGAAATCAAGAAGATTGCTGAATTAAAGATGCCAGACTTAAATGCTGCATCTATCGAGACTGCTATGTCTATGATAGAAGGAACAGCAAAGAGTATGGGAATCGTTGTAGAAGATTAATTGATTCATATTAATTTGATATATGTGGGAGGAAAGCAAGTCCCTTCCGATATTACCACTAGGAGGTTTTTTGATAATGAAAAGAGGAAAGAAATACGTTGAAGCGGCTAAGTTAATCGACCGCGCAACATTATATGAAGCTACAGATGCAGTTGCTCTTGTAAAGAAGTCTGCAGTAGCAAAATTTGACGAAACAATTGAAGCTCATATCAGAACAGGTTGTGATGGACGTCATGCTGATCAGCAGATCAGAGGTGCAGTTGTTCTTCCGCACGGAACAGGTAAGACTGTTAAGGTTTTAGTTTTTGCTAAGGGTGCTAAGGCTGAAGAAGCTGAAGCAGCAGGCGCTGATTTCGTAGGCGGTGAGGAACTGATTCCTAAGATTCAGAATGATAACTGGTTCGATTTTGATGTTGTTGTTGCAACACCTGACATGATGGGCGTTGTTGGTCGTCTGGGACGTGTACTCGGTCCGAAGGGCTTAATGCCAAACCCGAAGGCTGGTACAGTTACAATGGATGTAACAAAAGCTGTTAATGATATCAAGGCTGGTAAGATTGAATACAGACTTGATAAGACAAATATCATTCACGTGCCAATTGGTAAGGCTTCATTCACTGAAGACCAGTTAGCGGACAACTTCCAGGCTATTATGGATGCAATCGTTAAGGCAAAGCCTTCAACATTAAAGGGTCAGTATTTAAGAAGTGTTGTACTTACTTCTACAATGGGTCCTGGTGTTAAGGTCAGCACAGCAAAATATGTTGGCTAATTTGTAAAAAACGGTTGACAACCTATATATGAAGATAGTATACTATCATTTGTTTGTGTGATACATCACACAATGCAATATTTTGCCTAAGACAGCAGGTCCCCATCCGGGGTTAAAGGTTATTCGCCTACCGAGGATTATGAAATGCGGCAGACAGACAGTCTGCGGTATATTAAGACATGAATCTACGTCCTCTGAAGTCTTGTGCTTTGGAGGACTTTTTTATGAATTGGGCAGAATTTATCCCTCTGGTGGGATACAAATCTAACAGGAGGTAACAAATTCATGGCAAAGGTAGAACTTAAAGCACCTATCGTAGACGAAATTTCAGGACACTTAAATGGCGCACAGGGCGTTGTTTTAGTTGACTACCGTGGCTTAACTGTAGAGCAGGATACACAGCTTCGTAAGCAGTTAAGAGAAGCCGGTGTCGTTTACAAGGTATATAAGAATACTTTAGTAAAGAGAGCTATCGCAGGTACAGAATTCGAGCCAATGACAGATATGCTTGAAGGACCTACAGCAATTGCTATCTGCACTACAGATGCAACAGCTCCGGCTAGAATCCTTAGCAACTTCGCTAAGACAGCTGAAGCTCTTGAATTAAAGTGCGGTGTTGTTGAAGGAACATACTACGATGCAGCTGGCATTCAGACAATTGCTTCTATTCCGTCAAGAGAAGAACTTCTCAGCAAGTTCCTTGGAAGCATCCAGTCACCTATTACAAACTTTGCACGTGTTATTAAGCAGATCGCTGAAAAGAACGAAGAAGTTGCTTAATTTCCGTGTCCGGATACAAAACGTATCCATGGAAATGTTGAACAGAGTCTGTACGGATACCGTATGGACGGTCCGGGCAGCAGCCCAATAATATAAAAGGAGAGTAAATAAATGACTACACAGGAAATCATTGAAGTTATTAAGGGATTATCAGTATTAGAATTAAACGATTTAGTTAAGGCTTGCGAAGAAGAATTCGGCGTATCTGCAGCAGCAGGCGTTGTTGTTGCAGCAGCAGGTGCTGGCGCAGCAGCAGGTGAAGAAAAGACAGAATTCGACGTAGAACTTACAGAAGCTGGCGCTAACAAGGTTAAGGTTATCAAGGTTGTTCGTGAAATCACAGGTCTTGGCTTAAAGGAAGCTAAGGAAGTTGTTGATGGCGCACCTAAGGTTGTTAAGGAAGGCGCTTCTAAGGAAGAAGCTGAAGAAATTCAGAAGAAGCTTGAAGCTGAAGGCGCTAAGGTTACTCTTAAGTAATTTTACCCACAACAGTATCAATATAAAATTAAGAACCGGATTCCTGCGGGAGTCCGGTTTTTTACGTTATAGAAATACTGTACGGCAGCGGTGCAATTCGTGAAAATGAATTTACTTTCAATTCTGAAAATGTTATAATATTCATAATTATGCGCGCAAATGTAATAAAAAGGAAAAACTGGTAAAAATTATCATGTATAGTGCTTGACAGACAAGTGACTGTATGCTATTATGGACAATGCACTATTGTGTATGCTTATGCTTTTTTATTGCATTGCATATTAAAAATATCAGATTTTATATAAAAATAAACACAAGGGGTGAAACGTCAATGGAGAAAAACAGAATGCGTCCGGTCAAGGCAGGCAAGAGCATGAGAATGAGCTATTCAAGACAGAAAGAAGTTCTTGAAATGCCGAACCTTATTGAAGTTCAGAAGGACTCTTATCAGTGGTTCCTGGATGAAGGGTTAAAAGAAGTTTTTGATGATATCTCTCCAATAGCAGACTACAATGGCAGATTGAGTCTGGAATTTGTTGACTTTGCTTTATGCGAAGATGATGTCAAGTATTCTATTGAAGAATGTAAGGAAAGAGATGCTACATATGCAGCACCTCTGAAGGTAAGAGTAAGACTCCACAATAAGGAAAGTGAAGATATCAGCGAACATGAAATTTTCATGGGCGACCTTCCACTTATGACAAAGACGGGAACATTCGTTATCAACGGAGCAGAACGAGTTATCGTCAGCCAGCTGGTACGTTCACCAGGTATCTATTACGATATCCAGAAGGATAAGTACGGTAAGATTTTCCTTTACAGCTCACAGGTTATCCCAAACCGTGGTGCATGGTTAGAGTATGAAACAGATGCCAACGATGTGTTCTATGTTAAAGTAGATAGAAATAAAAAGGTTCCTGTAACCGTGCTGATTCGTGCACTCGGTTTCGGAACAAATGCTGAAATTATTGATATTTTCGGCGAAGAACCAAAGCTTCTTGCTACAATGGAGAAGGATACTTCTACAAACTATCAGGAAGGTATTTTAGAGCTTTATAAGAAGTTAAGACCGGGTGAACCGTTATCTGTAGATAGTGCGGAAGCGCTGATTTCAGGTATGTTCTTTGATCCGAGAAGATATGACCTTGCAAAGGTGGGAAGATATAAGTTTAATAAGAAGCTTTCTTTCAAGAGCAGACTTTCAGGACATATCCTTGCAGATGATGTTGTGGATACACAGGGCAATGTCATTGCACAGGCAGGCGATAAGCTTGACAGAGAAACAGCACAGGCAATTCAGGATGCAGCGGTTCCGGCAGTTTTCTTAAATGTAGATTTAAGAAACAGTGACGGTACAATTACAACAAAGAGAGTAAAAGTGCTGTCTAACATGGCAGTTGATATTACAAAATGGGTTGATATTTCAAAGGAAGAAGCAAGAGAACTCGGTGTTACAGAAGCGGTATTCTTCCCTGTACTCAGCCAGATTTTAGCTGAAAATGAATCACTTGAAGAAATCAAAGAAGCAATCTGCAAGAACATTGCCGATCTGATTCCAAAGCACATTACTGTAGAAGATATTATTGCTTCTATTAATTATAATATGCACCTTGAATACGGCGTTGGTACAAAGGATGATATTGATCACCTTGGTAACAGACGTATCAGAGCGGTCGGCGAACTGTTACAGAACCAGTTCAGAATCGGTATTTCCAGAATGGAAAGAGTTGTCAGGGAAAGAATGTCCACACAGGACTTAAGCGGTATTTCTCCGCAGTCCCTGATTAACATTAAACCGGTTACGGCAGCGATTAAGGAATTCTTCGGAAGTTCCCAGCTGTCACAGTTCATGGATCAGAATAACCCGTTGTCAGAAATTACGCATAAAAGACGTCTTTCTGCATTAGGACCGGGTGGTCTGTCAAGAGATCGTGCCGGTTTCGAGGTTCGAGATGTTCACTATACACATTACGGAAGAATGTGTCCTATTGAAACACCTGAAGGTCCGAACATCGGTCTGATTAACTCACTTGCATCTTATGCAAGAATTAACGAATATGGTTTTGTAGAGGCACCGTACCGTCTGGTAGACAGAACCGATCCAAAGAATCCGCGTGTTACCGATGAAGTACAGTACTTTACGGCTGATGAAGAAGATGATTATCATGTAGCACAGGCGAATGCGGAAATTGACGAAGAAGGACATTTCGTTAAGAATACTGTATCCGGCCGTTACAGAGAAGAAACTTCTGAATTTGACAAGACACAGATTGAATTAATGGATGTATCGCCAAAGATGGTATTCTCTGTTGCGACATCCATGATTCCGTTCCTTCAGAACGATGACTGTACACGAGCGCTGATGGGTTCCAACATGCAGCGTCAGGCCGTACCGCTTCTGATGACAGAAGCACCGGTTATTGGTACAGGTATTGAAAATAAGACAGCAAGAGACTCAGGTGTCTGCGTTGTAGCAGAAGCAGACGGTGAAGTTCTTTTGTCTGAATCTGATAAAATTATTGTAAGAGAAGATGACGGCAAGGTACATGAGTATAAGCTGACAAAGTTCTCAAGAAGTAACCAGAGCAACTGCTATAACCAGCGTCCAATCGTATTTAAAGGTGACAAGGTGAAGGAAGGCGATGTTATCGCAGATGGTCCTTCTACACAGAATGGTGAAATTGCATTAGGTAAGAACCCGTTAATCGGTTTCATGACATGGGAAGGTTACAACTACGAAGATGCTGTATTATTAAGTGAACGTCTGGTGCGTGATGATGTATACACTTCTATCCATATTGAAGAATATGAAATCGAAGCCCGTGATACAAAGTTAGGACCGGAAGAAATCACAAGAGATATTCCTTCCGCAAGCAGTGATTCTATCAAGGATCTGGATGAAAACGGTGTGATCCGCATCGGTGCAGAAGTACGTGCCGGAGATATTCTGGTTGGTAAAGTAACACCAAAGGGTGAAACAGAACTGACAGCCGAAGAAAGACTGCTTCGCGCAATCTTTGGTGAAAAGGCAAGAGAAGTAAGAGATACTTCATTAAAGGTACCTCATGGTGAATATGGTATCGTTGTGGCAGTGAAGACATTTACAAGAGAAAACAGCGATGAACTGGCACCGGGTGTCAGCAAGTCTGTCCGCATCTATATTGCACAGAAGAGAAAGATTTCTGTAGGTGATAAGATGGCCGGCCGTCATGGTAACAAGGGTGTCGTTTCCAGAGTTCTCCCTGTGGAAGATATGCCATTCCTTCCAAACGGACGTCCGCTTGATATCGTCTTAAACCCTCTGGGTGTGCCTTCACGAATGAATATCGGACAGGTGCTTGAAATCCATTTAAGTCTTGCAGCAAAGGTGCTTGGCTTTAACATTTCTACACCGGTATTCGACGGTGCAGACGAAAATGATATTATGGATACACTGGATATGGCAAATGACTATGCAAATACACCTTTTGATGATGAAGAATTACAGCGTGAAAAGGCAGCTGCACAGGAAAATGGCGAAGATTATCCGGAAGATATGGTAACATTTACAGATAAATATAAAGAACTGCTGAATCCTGACGTATTCCAGTATCTGAGTGACAACAGAGCACACAGAGAAGAATGGAAGGGTGTTCCAATCGGACGTGACGGTAAGGTAAGACTGCGTGACGGACGTACAGGTGAATATTTTGACAGCCCTGTAACAATCGGTTTCATGCACTACTTAAAGCTCCATCATCTGGTTGATGATAAGATTCATGCACGTTCAACAGGTCCTTACTCACTTGTAACACAGCAGCCGCTCGGTGGTAAAGCACAGTTCGGTGGACAGCGTTTCGGTGAAATGGAAGTTTGGGCACTGGAAGCTTACGGTGCATCATATACATTACAGGAAATCCTGACTGTGAAGTCCGATGATGTTGTAGGACGAGTTCGTACTTACGAAGCAATTATCAAGGGTGAAAATATCCCTGAACCGGGTATTCCGGAATCCTTCAAGGTACTTTTAAAGGAACTCCAGTCCCTGGCATTAGACGTAAGAGTGCTTGATAAGGATAACAATGAAGTGAAACTGCTTGAAAGCTCTGAATACGAAGTAACTGACTTCAAGAAAGTTCTTGATGATGGCAGATACAGACGTGACAGCAGAGAAGAGGAAGCAGAATATGCTAAGAATGGTTCAACCATTCAGACAGTCGGTGAAGACGGCTTTGAAGATGCAGAGGATGTAGAGTATGCCGGCGATGATGCATTTGATGATGCAGATGATTATGGCGATGGCAATTCAGATATGATGGATTAATAGAAGGGAGCACGATCATGGCAGAAGAATCAAAAAGAGATTTGACCAGTCAGTCTATGAAGTTTGATAAGATTCAGATTAAACTGGCTTCTCCGGAGGATATTTTAGAGTGGTCTCACGGTGAGGTTACAAAGCCGGAGACAATCAACTACAGAACTTTAAAACCGGAAAAAGATGGTTTGTATTGTGAAAGAATCTTTGGACCGAGTAAGGACTGGGAGTGTCACTGCGGTAAATATAAGAAAATCAAAGATAAGGGTATTATCTGCGATAAGTGTGGTGTCGAAGTAACAAAGGCCAGTGTCCGTAGAGATCGTATGGGACATATCCATTTAGCGGCTCCTGTTTCCCATATCTGGTATTTTAAGGGAATTCCTAGCCGTATGGATCTGATTCTGGACATCGGACCGAAGAACCTTGAAAAAGTATTATATTTTGCAGCTTATATTGTAATTGATCCGGGTACGACAGAAATTCCGTTCAAGAAGATTTTAACAGAACAGGAATACCGTGAACTCTACGATCAGTACGGCAATACATTCCGTGTCGGCATGGGTGCGGAAGCCATTTATGAACTGCTTAAAAATGTAGATTTGGAATCAGAAGTTGCAAAGTTAAAGGAAGAACTTGAAAATACAACTTCCCAGAAGGCAGCAAGACTCATTAAGAGAATTGAAGTCATGGAAGCGTTTTTAACAGCCGGAACAAGACCGGAATGGATGATCTTAACTGAAATTCCGGTAATCCCACCGGATTTAAGACCAATGGTACAGTTAGACGGTGGACGTTTTGCAACATCCGATTTAAATGACTTATATAGAAGAATCATCAACAGAAACAACAGACTTGCACGTCTGATTGAGCTGGGCGCTCCGGAAATCATTATCCGTAATGAAAAGAGAATGCTTCAGGAAGCTGTTGATGCCCTGATTGATAACGGACGTAGAAACGGACGTCCGGTAACAGGTCCTGGTAACAGAGCGTTAAAGTCACTTTCAGACCTGTTAAAGGGTAAGCAGGGACGTTTCCGTCAGAACCTCCTTGGTAAGCGAGTTGACTATTCAGGTCGTTCTGTTATCGTTGTAGGTCCTGAATTAAAGATTTATCAGTGTGGTCTTCCAAAGGAAATGGCAATTGAGCTGTTTAAGCCGTTTGTTATGAGAGAACTGGTAAGACGTGGACTGGCTGACAATATTAAGAAAGCGAAAAAGAGCGTAGAACATCTTGAAAACAGCGTATGGGATGTGCTGGAAGATGTTATCAAAGAGCATCCGGTTATGTTAAACCGTGCTCCTACACTGCACAGACTTGGTATTCAGGCATTCGAGCCAATCCTTGTAGAAGGTAAGGCAATTAAGCTGCATCCGCTTGTTTGTACAGCGTTCAACGCCGATTTCGATGGTGACCAGATGGCCGTCCATCTGCCACTTTCAGTAGAAGCACAGGCAGAATGCCGCTTCATGCTGCTTTCACCAAACAACCTGTTAAAGCCGTCTGATGGTGGCCCTGTAGCTGTTCCTTCACAGGATATGGTTCTTGGTATTTACTATCTGACACAGGAAAGACCGGGGGCAAAGGGTGAAGGTAAGTTCTTTAAGAATGTAAACGAAGCACTTCTTGCATATGAAAACGGAGTTATTACATTACACTCTAAGATTTTAGTTCATATGACAAAGACCGATGCAGAAGGCAATACCGTTTCAGGTAATGTAGAATCTACACTGGGAAGATTCATTTTCAATGAAATTCTCCCACAGGATTTAGGATATGTAGACAGAAGCAAGGAAGAAAACCAGATGCTTCTGGAGGTTGATTTCCATGTAGGAAAGAAGCAGTTAAAGGATATTTTACAGCACGTTATTAATACCCACGGTACAACGACAACAGCCGAAGTACTTGATGATATTAAGGCAATGGGTTATAAGTATTCTACAAGAGCAGCCATGACCGTTTCTATTTCAGAAATGACTGTGCCGCCGATTAAGAAGAAACTGATTTCCGATGCAGAAAAGAAGGTTGAACAGATTACTGTAAACTACAACAGAGGTCGTTCAACAGATGAAGAAAGACATAAGAATGTTATCCGCGTATGGCAGGAAACGGATGAGGCATTAAAGGATGCCCTGATTGAAGGTCTTGATAAATACAACAACATCTTCATGATGGCCGATTCAGGTGCCCGTGGTTCTAACCAGCAGATTAAGCAGCTTGCAGGTATGCGTGGTTTGATGGCAGATACATCCGGTAATACAATCGAACTCCCAATCAAGTCCAACTTCCGTGAAGGTCTTGATGTACTGGAATACTTCATTTCAGCGCATGGTGCGCGTAAGGGTCTGTCCGATACAGCGCTTCGTACAGCCGATTCAGGATACCTTACAAGACGTCTTGTAGACGTATCACAGGATTTGATTATCAGAGAAACAGACTGCAGCGCCGGTAAGGCAATTCCGGGTATGTATGTATCTGAATTCGTAAATGATAAGGCAACTGCAAGCAGTGATGCAAAGGCAGATATCCTTGAATCATTAGAAGAACGTATTACAGGCAGATATCTTGCAGAAGACATCATTGATCCGTCTACCGGTGAAGTGATTTTAGCTGCAAACCACCTTGTAACACCAAAGAGAGCAGCACAGATTGTTGCAACAGGTGTTGAAAAGGTTAAAATCAGAACAATTCTTACCTGCCGTTCACACATTGGTGTATGTGCAAAGTGCTACGGTTCTAACATGGCGACAGGTCAGACCGTACAGGTTGGTGAAGCTGTTGGTATTATCGCTGCCCAGTCTATCGGTGAACCGGGTACACAGCTTACTATGCGTACTTTCCATACAGGTGGTGTTGCCGGTGATAATATTACACAGGGTCTTCCTCGTGTCGAAGAACTTTTTGAAGCAAGAAAGCCAAAGGCACTTGCTGTACTGGCAGAGTTTGGCGGTGTCGTAAGCTTTGCAAAGACAGAAAAGAAGACAGATATTGTTATTACAGACGATGATGGTAACTCAAAGGCTTATCCTGTATCTAGAGATACAAGAGTCAAGGTTCAGGAAGGTCAGATTGTTGTAAAGGGTGAAGAAATCACAGAAGGTTCTGAAAATCCTCATGATATCGTAAGAATTCTCGGCGTACGTGCCGTACAGGATTACGTACTGCGTGAAGTTCAGAAGGTTTACCGTATCCAGGGTGTAGAAATCAACGATAAGCATATCGAATTGATTGTACGCCAGATGTTAAAGAAGATTGTTATTGAATCTCCTGGAGATTCAGAATTCCTGACAGGTTCTCAGGTAGATACAATTGAATTTACGGAAGTAAACGAAAAGCTGGAAGAGGAAGGCAAGACTCCTGCAACAGGTACTTCAATTATTCTGGGTATTACAAAGGCATCTCTTGCAACAAATTCATTCCTGTCAGCTGCTTCCTTCCAGGAAACAACAAAGGTTCTGACAGATGCCGCTATTAACGGTAAGGTCGATCCGCTGATTGGTCTGAAGGAAAACGTTATCATTGGTAAACTGATTCCTGCCGGTACAGGTATGAAGCGTTATCAGAACGTTGAACTGGATTCTAATGAAAGGGTCCGCAAAGAAATTGAAGAAGAAGCAGCCGAAAGAGCAAAAGAAGAAGCTGCATCTGACATTTCTGATGACGAAACACTGGAACTGACGGAAGAAGAAGTTACAGTAACAGAATAAAACTAAAGCCGTTTCAGGCATAGGATAAAAAGTTCCGGTATAGTGGTAATGCACTGTACCGGAATTTTTGGTTTTTACAGAAAAAGTTTGAGCAGATATATCTTTGAGCTAAAAATTTTAAAAAGTGCTTGACATATAAAAATATAAAATATATACTAAACAAGTGTGTGATAACAGGAAAGCCCTGCTATGCCACATTATTCAGAAATGAACTGAATATGCAACCATGAATTATTCTAATTCCGGGAGGTGAAAAAGGAATGCCTACATTTAACCAGTTAGTAAGACAGGGAAGAAAAACAACAGTAAAGAAGTCTACAGCACCAGCTCTTCAGAAGGGATACAACTCACTTCAGAAGAAAGCAACAGACGTAGCTGCTCCACAGAAGAGAGGCGTTTGTACAGCTGTTAAGACTGCAACACCTAAGAAGCCTAACTCAGCCCTTAGAAAGATTGCCAGAGTTCGTCTTTCAAACGGTATTGAAGTAACATCTTATATCCCAGGTGAAGGACACAATCTTCAGGAACACAGCGTTGTTCTGATCAGAGGTGGACGTGTTAAGGATTTACCAGGTACAAGATATCACATCGTTCGTGGTGTACTTGATACAGCAGGTGTCGCTAAGAGAAGACAGGCACGTTCTAAATACGGTGCCAAGAGACCTAAGGATGCTAAATAATTAGTATCGTAAAGGCAAATTGCAGGTTGGCGGATTTTCTAAAAACCATGCAGTAAAACGCGGAAATGGTCCGCATTTATTCACAATATGATTTATAACAAGTGCCGGAGTTAGATTAATCCGAAGGTTGCAGGTTTAAGATATACCGCGCACGTACACAGCCGATTATCCCGATGGCGGCAGCCTTTATTGGATGTCGCAGGTGGAAAAAGGTCATATATATTTGTGAGTACCGATGAATTAATGAATATTGTTAAGGAGGGAAGAACCGTGCCACGTAAAGGACATACTCAGAAAAGAGATGTATTAGCAGATCCTATTTACAATAATAAGGTCGTGACAAAGCTTATCAACAACATTATGCTTGATGGTAAGAGAGGAGTTGCCCAGAAGATTGTATACGGAGCATTTGACAGAGTCGCAGCAAAGACTGAAAGACCTGCTATCGAAGTTTTCGAAGAAGCTATGAACAATATCATGCCAGTTCTTGAAGTTAAGGCTAGACGTATCGGTGGTGCTACTTATCAGGTACCGATCGAAGTTAAGCCGGACAGAAGACAGGCTTTAGCTCTTCGTTGGATGACAGCTTATTCTCGTGCAAGAGGCGAGAAGACAATGGAAGAAAGACTTGCAAATGAAATCCTCGATGCTGCAAACAATACAGGATCTTCTGTAAAGAAGAAAGAAGATATGCACAAGATGGCAGAAGCAAACAAGGCTTTTGCTCATTACAGATTCTAATAATATAGGAGGATTTACCGATGGCTGGAAGAGAATATCCATTGGAGAGAACCAGAAATATTGGTATCATGGCTCATATCGATGCAGGTAAGACTACATTAACAGAGCGTATCCTTTATTATACTGGTGTAAACCACAAAATTGGTGATACTCATGAAGGTACTGCTACCATGGACTGGATGGCCCAGGAGCAGGAAAGAGGTATCACAATTACTTCAGCTGCTACAACATGTCACTGGACACCGGAAAAAGAAGGTAAGCCAGATAAGACACAGCCAGAATACCGTATCAACATCATTGATACTCCGGGTCACGTTGACTTCACAGTAGAAGTTGAACGTTCACTTAGAGTTCTTGATGGTGCTGTAGGTGTGTTCGATGCTCAGAACGGTGTAGAACCGCAGTCAGAGAACGTATGGCGTCAGGCTGATAAATACAATGTACCACGTATGGCTTTCATGAACAAGATGGATAAGATGGGTGCAGATTTCTTTGGATCATGCAACCAGCTTATAACAAAGCTTGGTAAGAATCCTGTACTTGTACAGATTCCGATTGGTAAGGAAGATGAATTTAAGGGTATCATCGACTTATTTGAAATGAAGGCTTATGTCTTCAACGGAGATAAGGGTGATGATATTTCCGTAGGTGAAATTCCTGATGATTTAAAGGATCAGGCTCAGGAATATCATGACAAGCTCATTGAACAGTGTGCTGAACTTGATGAAGACCTTATGGAAAAGTTCTTTAATGATGAAGAACTTACAATTCCTGAATTAAAGGCAGCTTTAAGAAAGGGTACTATCGAAGGTACAGCAATTCCTTGTCTTTGCGGTACAGCTTATAAGAACAAGGGTGTTCAGAAGCTTCTTG
>OCHB01000093.1_pt1 | contig 144803 bp, 134 predicted proteins | sample 1538731 | NCBI WGS metagenome assembly OCHB01 (sample SAMN04571721, study PRJEB22368) | human gut metagenome | biome: human gut; material: stool | host: Homo sapiens | place: Luxembourg | collected 2012-09-20 | reverse complement strand
TTCTGCCCACAATACTTGGCTGGAGACGGCCCGGAAAGATAGGTAGCGCCAACACGCCTTCTTAGCTCAATGGTAGAGCATTCGGCTGTTAACCGAAGGGTTGTAGGTTCGAGCCCTACAGAAGGCGCCAAGGGTGTGCCGCCACTCGTAAGGTGGCGGCACATTTCCTTTTTACATGATGTCCGCCGAGAGAGCCGATCACTTGGGCCTTTAGCTCAGTTGGTTAGAGCAGACGGCTCATAACCGTCCGGTCCCGGGTTCGAGTCCCCGAAGGCCCACCACACAGGGGTATAGCTCAGCTGGTAGAGCAGCGGTCTCCAAAACCGCGTGTCGAGAGTTCGAATCTTTCTGCCCCTGCCAAAAACGAAATTCCTGCCGATGAAAGTCGGCAGGAATTTTCTTTGCCTATGATGGCCAACTTGCAGCTATGACGGGAAATTTTTCTTGTTTTGTTCTTGTTCCGCTGAGAGGTTTATGATACCCTAAAGGTAGGAAGAAGAACTCATATGAGCATTAAGGCCTACGGACAGAGCTCATGGCGGGGTAGAACCGTCACGGTGGTACGGGTGTATCCGAGGAATAAGAGCTTGTTTTTTATGTGATCTTTTTCGTGGGGATTAATGACGCTGAAATTGTGCCGCTGACGAGTTTCTGGCGGAGAAAGGCTATGTCAGTAATTTCAGCGAGACAAGGCTCCACCACGAGATCTATCTCTCCGACCCACGGAAGGTGGCACCGGAAAAGCGAAGAACCGTTATCCGGCACCCTATTAAAAAGTGCGACGGAGAAAATTCTCCGCAGGCAAAGGAGGGCTTCCATGGATTATATTCGGATCACCGAGGACAACATCGATGGAGAGCACATCTGCTGCGCCATGTCCGGCAAACAGAGCCTTGTCAAGAAGGAATGGCTCAGGCAGCGGTTTGCGGAGGAACTTGTCTTTTACCGGAGCCGGGAGCGGGGCAAGTGCTTCATCGAATATATCCCGGCGGAGTACGCATGGCTTCCCATTCAAGCGGAGGGATACCTCTACATTAACTGCCTGTGGGTTTCCGGCTCCATGAAAGGCCACGGCTACTCCAATGACCTGCTGGCGGAGTGCATCCGGGATGCCAAGGCGCAGGGGCGAAAGGGTCTGTGCACCCTGTCCGCCCAAGGACGGAAGCGTGAGTTTCTCTCCGACCCGAAGTACCTGGCGCACAAGGGCTTCACAACGGCGGATACCTCTGCATGCGGGATCGAATTGCTGTATCTGCCTCTTGTTCCCTGTACAGAGCCGCCGAAATTCAAGGACTGCGCCAAACAGCCCATTGTGGAGGAGAGCGGCTTTGTGCTCTATTACACGGATCAGTGTCCCTTCACCTACTACTGGGTGCCGAGAGTGGTGGAGGCGGCCAAGGCGCATCATATTCCCTTGAAGGTCATCCATGTCACCAGCAGGGAGCAGGCGCAGAATGTGCCGTCGCCGGTGACCACCTATGTCCTGTTTCGGGACGGAAAATTCCTGACCCAGGGCATCCAGAGCGACAAGAAGTTCCTGAAGCTTGCAGGGATGGAGGGACAATAGACCGGTGTGGGCGGAGCACAAGAAGATGTAGGAGGTGTCCCATGGAGGGATTCAAGGCGAAGGAATACAAGATTTTTGAGCTGTTTGATAAGCAGTGGGCCATCGTTACCGCCGGGTCCATGGCGCATTACAACAGCTGTACCGTCAGCTGGGGAAGCCTAGGAAATATCTGGGGCCATGCGGGACATAGCTGCCCCATCGTTACGGTCTATGTCCATCCGGCCCGCTACACCAGTGAGTTTTTAAGGGACAGCGACATTTTCACGGTGAGCTTTTACCCGGAGAGCTGCCGAAAGGCGCTGAGTTATATCGGCTCCCACTCCGGCCGGGACGGCGATAAGATTGCCGCTGCCGGGCTGACGCCTGTGGTCATGGGGCAGGGCGTGACCTTCCGGGAGGCGAATCTGACCTTCCTCTGTAAGAAGCTGTATCAGCACCAATTCTCCAGAGATGATCTGGCCCCGGAAATTCAGGCGTATTACGCCGCTGCGCCGCAGGTGTACCCGGACTTTCAGGGCGGCTGGCAGCCGCACATGCTCTTTGTGGGGGAGATCACAGACGTCCGGGACGACCGGTGAGGGGGAAAGCCGGAAAACTTGCCGCCATATAGCAGAAAAGCCGCTGCGGGCGGCTTTTCTGCTATATGGCGAGGACAGAGATAGCAAAGTGGCATGGAAGTTGCTATATAAAATCATAGATACGGCACCATTTTGAAGGTGCCGCACACGACCATCACGACATAAGGAGGAGACCATATGAGTACGCTGAAAGAGGAGACCCTGCAGCTGCACGAGGTGCATCGGGGGAAGCTGGCGGTGTCGCTGAAGGTGGACATCGAGACCAAGCATGATCTGTCTCTGGCGTATACGCCGGGGGTAGCGGAGCCGTGCCTGGAGATCGCACAGGATCGGGAGCAGGTATACCGATATACGGGCAAGGGAAACGCTGTGGCCATCGTCACCGACGGAACGGCGGTGCTGGGTCTGGGGGATATCGGGCCGGAGGCGGCTCTGCCGGTGATGGAGGGGAAGGCGTGTCTCTTTAAGCGCTTCGGCGGCGTAGATGCCTACCCCATCTGCCTGAACACCAAGGACCCGGAGGAGATCGTGCGGGCGGTGCAGCTGATAGCACCGGGCTTCGGCGGTATCAATCTGGAGGATATTTCGGCGCCCCGGTGCTTCGAGATCGAGGAGCGGCTCATCGAAACACTGGACATTCCCGTGTTCCACGACGATCAGCACGGAACGGCGGTGGTGGTGCTTGCGGCTCTCATCAACGGGGCCAAGTGTCTGGGACTGGAGCTGCCGCAGGTGCAGACGGTCATCAGCGGCGCCGGTGCTGCGGGCATCTCCATCTGCAAGCTGCTGATGAAGGCGGGGGTGCGGGATATCACCCTCTGCGACCGGCAGGGGGCCATTTGGGAGGGCCGGGAGGGCCTGAACGGGGCCAAGACGGCCATGGCGAAGGTCACTAACCGGGCCATGCGAAAGGGCAGTCTGGCGGAGGTCATGGAGGGAGCCGATCTGTTCATCGGTGTCTCCGGTCCCGGCATCGTCACGCAGGAGATGGTGCGCTCCATGTCACCGCAGGCGATGGTGTTCGCCCTGTCAAACCCGGTTCCGGAGATTATGCCGGAGCTGGCGTTGGCGGCGGGGGCCAAGGTGGTGGCCACCGGTCGGTCGGATTTCCCCAATCAGATCAACAACCTGTTGGTATTCCCCGGAATCTTCAAGGGAGCGTTGGCGGCCCGTGCCTCACGGATCACGGAGGAAATGATGATCGCCGCCGCCTATGCTATCGCCGGGCGGGTCTCCCCGGAGGAGCTGAGCCGGGAGTGCATCATTCCCAGCACCTTCGACATGGGCGTGGCGGATGTAGTGGCCGAGGCCGTGAAGGCCCATGTGGAGCACTGAGCCATGAGAGAGCTGGATACGGCGCTGATCTGCCAGACGGTGGCGGATATGGTGGTGCAGGCCAACTGCTGCATCGGTGCAGACGTGATGGAGAGCCTGCGGCAGGGACGGGACCGGGAGGAGAAGCCCTTGGCCCGGAGTATTCTGGACAAGCTCATCCGCAATGATGAAATCGCCGCCCGGCGGGCCATGCCCCTGTGTCAGGATACGGGCATGGCGGTATTTCGGGTGCGGCTGGGGCAGGAGCTCCATATCGTGGGTCAGCCGCTGGAGGAAGCGCTCCAGCAGGGCATGGCGCAGGGCTACCGGGAGGGCTATCTCAGAAAATCCGTGGTGCGGGACCCGGTATTTCATCGGGAGAACACCGGAGATAATACCCCGGCGGTGATCTACTATGAGATGGTGCCGGGAGACAGGCTGGAGCTCTTCTTTGCGCCCAAGGGCTTCGGCAGCGAGAATATGAGCACCATCAAGATGCTCAAGCCCGCCGACGGAGAAAAGGGTGTCCGGGAGTTCATCCTGTCTGCGGTGGAAAAGGCGGGGCCCAACCCCTGTCCGCCGATCATAGTGGGCGTGGGCATCGGAGGAACTTTCGATAAGTGTGCCCAGCTGTCCAAATTTGCCCTGATGCGGCCGGTGGGAAGCCAGCATCCGGATCCGGCTTACGCCGCCATGGAGCGGGAGCTGCTGGACGAGATCAACCGCATGGACATTGGCCCGGCGGGCTTAGGCGGAAGGACTACGGCACTGGCGGTACACATCGAGACGTACCCCACCCACATTGCCGGACTGCCGGTGGCGGTGAACCTCTGCTGCCACGCCTATCGTCACGCCCATGCGGTGCTGTAAAGGAGGGAGCGCATGAAGCATATCCGATTGCCGCTGACGGAAGCGGACATTGCGGCCTTGCAGGCGGGGGACGAGGTGCTGCTCAGCGGCCCGCTGTATACGGCACGGGACGCCGCCCATCAGCGGCTGTGCCGCTGCTTGCAGGAGGGAAAGCCTCTGCCGGTGGAACTGGCGGGGGAGACCATTTACTATGTGGGGCCCTCCCCGGCGAAGCCCGGTGAGGTCATTGGCTCCGCCGGCCCCACCACCAGCTATCGAATGGATCCCTACACGCCGCCGCTGCTGGCGCTGGGACTGAAGGGCATGATCGGGAAGGGCCGCCGTTCTGCAGAGGTGGTGCAGGCCATCCGGGAGCACGGAGCCGTGTACTTTATCACCATCGGCGGCGCTGCGGCGCTGCTGGCGGAGGCCGTCAAGAAAAAAACACCCGTGTGCTACGAGGATCTGGGACCGGAGGCGATTTGCCGGCTGGAGGTGGAGAATTTCTACGCTATCGTAGGCATCGACAGCCGGGGGAATACCATCATTCGCTGAAAAAAGCCGCCCGCCGGGGCGGCTTTTTTATGCCCTGCGGAGGGACATGGCATGGGAGTTGCTATTACAATTTGACAGAAAACCGGAGCATACCGGACAAAACAGGAGGGAAACACTATGCGTTTTCAGGAAATGATCGAGACTGTGGACACCCATACCGGCGGCGAACCGACCCGGATCATTCTCAGCGGCATCCCCAAGCTGGAGGGAAATTCTGTCCGGGAGAAGCGGGACTATTTCAAGGAACACTATGACTATATCCGCACACGGCTGACCTACGAGCCCAGAGGCCATGCGGGGATGCTGTGCGCTGCGGTGGTGCCGCCCACCATGCCGGAGGCGGATTTCGGCATCTTCTACATGGACGACGTGCAGTATCTGGATATGTGCGGCCATGCCAGCATCGGCGTAGGGACTGCCCTGCAGGAAATCGGGCTGGTGCCCAAGGCCCATCGGGACCGCTACGCCATCGAGACCCCGGCGGGTCTGGTGTGGATCAAGAACAATTTCAAGGAGGACTATGTGTACAGCACCACCGTCCGCAACGTCAACAGCTACGTCATTGAAAACGAACTGCGGATCGACGTGGATGATGTGAAGGATGTGCCGGTGAATCTGGCCTACGGCGGCAACGTGTTTGCTATCGTACCGGCGGCCCGGTTCGGCATCAAGATACAGCCCTCCTATATGGAGCGCATCAAGCATTATTCCGCCCGTATCCGGGAGGTCATTGCAGAGAAAGGCATTGCCGTGACGCTGGTTCAGTGGTATGATGAACCTAAGTCCAAGGAGGCGGACCTGCGGGTGGTCCACAGCTCTGGGTATGGCTCTCCGGACCGCTCCCCCGGCGGCACCGGCACCAGCGCCAAGGTGGCGTGGCTGTGCGCTAACGGGAAACTGGCCATCGATGAGCCTTTTGTCCACGAGGGTATCGTGGATGCACCCTTTATCGGCGTGGTGAAGGGCGTCGAGGAGAAGAACGGCCGCACGGAGTATCTCACGGAGATCACCGGACAGGCCCGCATCACGGGCTTCCACAAATTTGTGTTTGCAGACAACGACGACCTGCGGGAGGGCTTCTATTTCGATTGATGCTCCGGCAGGCGGAAAGGACGGATGGGATGAGGTATCATGACGAGCGCCTGCGCTGGCTGCAGGAGAACTTCAGCTACATTGATTCTGTCACCATGATCGACGCCACTGGCAAGATCACTGTGAAGGAGCGCTACAATCCCCGATATAGCGATGCGGAGAATGCTGCGGATAACGAGTGGTGTCTCAACCGCAACCTGCTGGAGGTGTTTCCGTCCCTGAGCCACAGCGACAGCACCTTATTGCAGGCCCTGCAGAAGGGCGAGTTGCTGTACCGGGAGAATCAGTGTACCATCAACCACTCCGGCAAGAAATCCGTGACCAGCAACGTGACCTTTCCTATCATCAGCCGGGGAAAGATCATTGGGGCCGTGGAGCTGTCACGGGATGTGACCCACTATGAGGGGGAGCGGACGGCTCCGGCGGCCCGGCCGACGCCCAAGCGCCGCTCCGGCACCGAGGCCAAGTGGACGCTGGAGGATATCGTCACCCAGAACAGCAAGATGCTGGAGATCAAGCGCACCATTGCCAAGGTGGCGGACAGCCGCTCCTCGGTGCTGGTGTACGGCGAGACGGGCACGGGAAAGGAACTCATCGTCTCGGCGCTGCACAATGCCGGCAGCCGCAAGGATCAGCCCTTTGTGGCGGTGAACTGTGCCGCCCTGCCGGAGAGTATTCTGGAGGGACTGCTGTTCGGTTCCCAGAAGGGGGCATTTACCGGGGCGGAGAACAAAAAGGGGATGTTTGCCGAGGCCAACGGCGGCACCATCTATCTCGATGAGATCAACTCCATGCCGTTGCTGCTTCAGGCGAAGCTGCTGCGGGTGCTGCAGGAGAAATCGGTGACACCGTTGGGAGCCTCCAAGCCGATCCCGCTGGATGTACGCATCATCGCATCCACCAACCGGCCGATCAGCGAGGTGGTGGCCAGCGGCCAGATGCGGGAGGATATTCTGTACCGGCTCAATACCATCAGCATCCAGATCCCGCCCTTGCGGCGGAGACTGGACGATATCCCCCTTCTGGCGGCGGCATTTGTGGAGAAATACAGCGCCGAAATGGGCAAACAGGTAGCGGGCGTGGCGCCGGAGGTGACAGCCTTCCTCATGAACCGCAGCTGGCGAGGCAATGTCCGGGAGCTGGAGCACGTCATCGAATCTGCCATGAATGTGGTAGAGGACGGCCAGACGGTGGAGCTGGAGCATCTGCCGATCTACCTCAGCGAGGTGGATGAGTTGGAGGAGGATACCCCGGAGCATAGCCCACGGGAGGCGGTGTCCCTCAACGAGGCATTGGCCGCCTACGAGAAGAAGCTGATTTTAGCGGCCATGAAGGCCAGCAACTGGAAGATCGTGGACGCAGCGGCCCGGCTGCGGATCCCACGCACCAGCCTGCAGTATAAGCTGGAAAAATACGATATCAAACGACGGTAATTCGTCATATTGAAGACGGATATCCGTCGCTGGAAGAGCGCAGGGACAGACCGGCCGGTTTGTTCCTGCGTTTTCTTTGTATAGACTGTGCAAAATTAACGCATAAATCCGGCAAAAGAAGGACGGAATTACCGAAATAAGCGGCGGAGACAGCAAAAACTGCCGGAAAGGGGAGAGGCGTCCTGCAGACCGCCTGTGGGCCGGCGGTGACAGGAGCTCCTGACTGAAGTGCAGAAAAATAGCGGGAAAGCAGCGACGGAAATCCGTCATTCGGCAAGGAGTGCATGGCAGCGGAGGGCGCTGCCTGCGGTGGAGTGAAAACGGCCCCTCCCGTGGGGGAGACCCTTGGGGCATAGTGACGAAACGAGACGGGAAAATATGTCGTATTCGGCAAAGGGAATATCGGCGGTTTTGGCATGGGGCTTGCTTAAAACTATGGAGAAGGGAGTGCTCCCTGTGTAAAATTACGAAGGAGGAAATCACACATGACCGAAGAAATCGTATCCTATGGCGTATTGTCACTGATCCCGGCAATACTGGCGGTCGTCCTCGCATTCTGGACGAAGAACGTCATCATTTCTCTGATGGCCAGCCTGTTTGTAGGCTGTCTCATCACTGCTGGCTGGAACCCCTGGAATGCCATGCAGGTCATGTTCAGCGATCACCTGTTTGTGGACATGACCGGCTCATCCAACGCACAGACCATCATCATGATGTCCTTTGTGGGTGGCTTCGTGGCACTCATCGAGGCTACGGGAGGAGCCAAAGCCTTTGCGGCGGCCATAGCCAACAAGGTCCACCGCCGCAGCACGGCCCAGACCACGGCTTGGCTGGGCGGACTGGCGATCTTCTTCTCCGACTCCGGCAACAGCCTGATCCTGGGGCCCATCTTCCGCCCCATCTTCGACCGGCTGCGGATTTCCCGTGCCAAGCTGGCCTACATTCTGGACTCCACCTCCTCCCCGGTGTGCATCCTGGTCCCCATTACCGGCTGGGGCGTGTACATCATGGGCATCATCGCCACGGAGTTTGAAAATCTGGGCATCCAGACCAGCGATGCCAGTGCCTTTGTACAGGCCATCCCCTACCAGTTCTATGCGCTGCTGGCGCTGGTGCTGGTCCCCCTCATCGCACTGAGTAAGCGGGACTTCGGCCCCATGGCCAAATTCGAGACCTACGTACTGGAGAATGGTCCCACCGCCGCTGAGCTGGAGGCCGACAAGTCCATCGTCCAGTCCGAGAACGCCAACAAGGCCACGGCGTGGGAGATGATCATCCCCCTGCTGGTGATGTTCGTCACCATTTTCGTCATGTTCATCGGCTGGGGCTTCCCCGGCCAGAATATCCCCGGCTCCAAGATCCGTATTGCACTGACCTCTGGCTATATGCTGGCGACCATCGTGCTTGCCATCATGGTCATCGTCAAGAAGATCATGACCTTCACTGAGGTGGTGGATACGTGGGTCAGCGGCATCAAGAAGATGGCCGGTATTCTGGCGATCATCATCGCCGCTTGGGGCGTTGGCTCCGTCTGTACGGCGCTGGGCACCTCCCAGTTCGTGGTGGACTGCACCATCGGCTTCCTGTCCCCGGCGTTGGTTCCCGCTCTGCTGTTTATCATCGGTGCTGTCATCTCCTTTGCCACCGGCACCAGCTGGGGCACCATGGCTATCCTGCTGCCGCTGGGCATCAATATGGCCTACGGCTTCGGTGTGTCTGAGGCCATCACCATTGCCGCCGTGCTCTCCGGCTCCCTGTTTGGCGATCACTGCGCCCCCATCTCCGATACCACCGTCATGTCCTCTATGGCCGGCGGCTGCAACCATATTGACCACGTCCGCACCCAGATCCCCTATGCTCTACTGGCGGCGGTGGCCAGTTTCATCGCCTATCTCATCGTGGGTGTGACCCAGATGGCGGCGGGCATCGCCCTGCCGGTGGCGCTGGCGATTCTGGTGGTGCTGTTCCTGCTGGCTACCAGGCTGTTCGGCAAGAAAATTGCGTAAGGAGGTGGAGCAACTGTGAATATGGATTATTGCAAGCCCTATGCCGGGCGGGACACCGTGATTCTGGACCGCCATGCGGCAGATACCATTGCCGAGGATATCCGTGCCTTTGATAGTCAGCTGGAAAACCACTTCGCCCATGTTATCATGCTGGCGGAGCAGAAGATCATCACTCGGCAGGACGCAGCGGCGATCTTGAAGGCCCTGCTGAAGCTGAAGGAAATGGGGCCGGATAAGATCCCCTTCCGTCCCGGCCTGACGGACCTTTACTCCAATGTGGAGGAGTGGCTCATCGACGAGCTGGGGATTCAGGTAGGCGGGCGGGTCCACACGGGCCGTTCCCGCAACGACATGAATTCCACCATTGAGCGGATGCATGCCCGGCGCACCATTCTGGACCTGTGCGAGGCGATAACGCTGCTGCTGAAGACGCTGCTGGTGATGGCGCAGGAACACAAGGAGACGGTGATCCCTGCCTACACCCACCACTCCCAGCAGGCGCAGCCCATTACGCTGGGCCACTTCTACACCAGCTGCTTCCAGATGTTCTCCCGTGATATGGAGCGCCTGCTGGAGAGCTATGCCCGTGTGAACCTGAGTACCATGGGTGGCGCTGCCGTGGCCACCACCAGTTTCCCGGTGAATCGGGAGCGTGTGGCGGAGCTGCTGGGCTTTGACGGATTTCTGGAAAATTCCATGGATGCCACCGCTGCGCTGGACTTTGCCTATGAGCCGGCCTGTGCCATGGCTATCTTTGCCAACAACATGGGTCGTATGACCGAGAGTCTGCTGCTGTGGAACATCAATGAGGTGGGCATCTCCCGGCTGGCCGCTCCCTACTGCTCGTACAGCACCATTATGCCGCAAAAGCGCAACCCCGTGGCGCTGGAGACGCTGCGCTATTCCGGAGAGTGGACCTACGGGGCCCTGATGTCCATGCTGGCGGCCATGAAGGCCTATCCGCAGGGCAACGGCCGGGAGCCGGGCTTTGTGGTGAGCCTGTACTACGAAATCGTGCAGCGGATGATTGACAGCGCCTATCTGCTGGAGGGGATCGTCCGCACGCTGGAGGTGGACAAGGCCCGTGCCCTGCAGGTCACGGCGGATGGCTTCTCCACTGTGACCGATTTGGCGGATGCCATGGTGCAGCACCACGATCTCTCCTTCTCGGCGGCCAAGAAGATCACCGGTCGGGTGGTCACGATGGCCCAGCAGGAGAAGGTGTCCATCCACGCCATCGACAGTGCCTTTGTGGCCCGTGCGGCGCAGGAGGCGCTGGGGATGGAGCTGCATATGACGGAGCAGGAAATTCACCATGCGCTGGACCCCGTGGAGAACGTGACCCGCCGTCAGGTCATCGGAGGCCCCAGTCCCGCCCGTGTACAGGAGATGATCGACAAGGGCCATGGAGCCGTGGAGCGCTTTGAGGCGGATTGGCGCAGCAAGCGAGCCTATCTGGACGAAAAGCGGGAGGCCCTCTACGCCATGGCTGGAAAGCTGGCGGAGGAGGCGTAACATGGAGCTGCAGCGGATGATCGCCCGCTTTGTGGCGGAACCGGCGCCTTTTACGCAGCAGGCACTTTATCTGGCCCGCCGGTCCATTCTGGACACCATGGGGGCTATGATCGCCGGTAGCGAGACGGCGGCGGTGCGGCAGGCCCTCACCGTGACGGAGGGCGGCGGCTGTACGGTGCCGGGCCGCAGCGAAAAATTATGCGGCCGGGATGCCGCCTTTGTCAACGGAATCTCCGGCCATGAGCTGGAGCTGGATGACACGTCCTCCTCCAATTTGGGACACCCCACCGTGGCGGTGCTGCCGGCACTGCTGGCGATAGGCGAAGAGACCGGCTGTTCCGGGCGGCTGCTGCTGGAGGGCTTCCTCATTGCCACAGAGGTGACGTGCAAGCTGGGGCGTATCTGCGCCAAGCGGCTCCACGCCAAGGGCTGGCATTGCAGCAGCGTTACCGCAGGGATAGGCGCTGCCGCAGGCTGTGCGTATCTGCTTGGTCTGAGCCAAGAGCAGACCAGCCATGCACTGGGCATTGCCGCCTCCATGGCCTCCGGCCTGCGGGAAAATTTCGGCACCCAGACCAAATCCATCCACATCGGCAAGTGCGCCGAGGACGGTTATCGAGCCGCCCGACTGGCACAGGCCGGTTTTACCTCCTCCACAGTGGCGCTGGAGGGAAAGGAGGGCTTCCTCTACGAGTACGCAGACCTGCGGGAGGAAGGGGACGAGTTCCATCGCATCATGGCCTCTATGGGCCACGACTGGGACATCTGTGCGCCGGGGTTCACTCTGAAGCGCTGGCCCTCCTGCTCCAGCACCCACCGGCCGGTGGACGCCATCATGGAGCTGATCCGGATAAATCAGCTGTCGGCGGCGGAGATCGAGAGCATCCGGGTTGGACTGGGCATCTCCGCTCTGCGGGAGTTGGTGACGCCGGACCCGGCGGACGGCGAGGAGGCCAAGTTCAGCGTAGGATTCCAGATCGGCCTGTATCTCACGGACCGGGCCAATGCACCAGAGAATTATAACCGGGAGACTATCCGGCTGCCGGAGGTGCAGAACATCATCCGCCGCACGGAGCTGTACCACGAACCGAGGTACGACGATCTGCCCAGCGATGCCGGTGTGGGTCCGGCCTTCGTTACCATCCGCTGTAAGGATGGCCGCACCTTTATCAAGGAGCGGGCCTTCCCGGTGGGGCATCTCAGCGACCCAATTCCGGACGAGGAGCTGCGGAAAAAATTCTTCATCTGCACGGCGGCGAAGCTGACGCCGGAACGGGCCAGGGCTCTGGCCGATGCCATCATGGCTCTGGAACAGCTGGAGAACGTCCGCACACTCATGGCCATGACCCACTGACCGTTGTATACCAGAAAAGGGATATCCCCACGGGATATCCCTTTTGTGCTTGCCGGGGGCGGGGGAGCGTGGTATACTCGTATCAAAAGAAGCAGACCTTAAAAGAGGCGGCGGCCGAAAGAGATGACCGCTCAAGACGGGGGAGAGAGTATGGAGGAGTTTTCCTATATCGTGCTGGATCTGGAGTGGAACCAGCCCATGCCGGGGCAGGAGACCATCACCCAGCCATTCCGCTTCGATTCGGAGATCATCGAAATCGGGGCGCTGAAGCTGAACAGCCGGTTTGAAGAGGTGTCGGAGTTCAAAAGCTTCGTGCGGCCAGTGTTCTATCCGTCCATGAACGGCCATGTGGTGCAGCTCACCAAGATACGGCCCCAGGAGCTGGAAAAGGCCCCCGACTTCCCGGCGGCCTATGCCGCCTTCCGGGACTGGTGCGGCGAGGACTGCTGTCTGTGTACCTGGGGGCCGGATGATCTGCCGGTGCTGATGGACAACCTCCTGATGCACGGACTGGACGCCACCCTCCCCGACGGCTACGATCTCCAGCGCATCTTCGGCCATGAGATTATGCGGGATGACCGTCAATGCTCACTGGAGCGAGCCATGGAGCTGCTGCGGCTGAAGCCGGATCGGGCCCACGACGCCCTCAACGATGCCCGCAATACCGTCCGGGTCTGCGGCAGCATGGATCTGGAGCGCTGCATGGAGGAGTATTGCCTGCGCTACATCGACTACGGCCCAGACCGGCTGGCGGGCCGGGTAGGCGGTCTACCGTACCCGGATCTGCCTGCGGCACAAGCGGATCCGCAGCTGACGGCCCTGACCTGCCCCTACTGCGGCCAGCCCCTGACCTTGGGGGAGTGGACCCGGAAGGATGGCAATACCATGCTGGCCTATGCCCGCTGCAACGAGGGGGACGAGTATTTGGCCGTGTGCCGCTATGGCCGCACGCCGGAGGGCATCCGCATGGGGCGCATGGTCTACGAAATGAGCGACGACCTGTGGGATGTGTACCAGCGCTGCATAGAGCGGCAGGCATAAGCGGCAGCAGGGGACGAGCCCATCCATAAAAAGGTCTCCGGACGGCTCAGTCGTCCGGAGACCTTTTTTCATTCGTTTTTCAGATATCGCTGGGTGTAGGGACACACGGCGAAGCACTTGCCGCAGATGGCAATGGGGATGCCGAAGGAGCGGCCTGTTCGCTCCTTTGCGGTGCGCTCACACAGCAGGTGGTCGAACAGGTCGTCCCGGTCCAGCCCCGTGTGCCACAGGGTGCCGTACAGAGCGGAGGAGGGGCAGGCGTCCACGCACACTCGGCAGCTGCCGCAACGGCTGGAGAGAATGGGCTCCGCCGTAGGCAGCGGGGCATCCGTTACCACAGTACACAACCGCACGGCTCCACCGAAGTCGGGGGTGGTCAGGAGGTTATTTTTCCCGATCCAGCCCAGTCCCGCCCGGCAGGCCACCGCCTTGTGAGGCAGAGGAGAGCGATCCTCAGCGCCGGTGGGCAGATGCTCCTCCGTGTTGGCCGTGGCCTGATAGCCATAGGCCCGCAGCAGGGCGGCACAGCCCTCCGCCATAGCGTCCAGCCGTACATTGATGGCCTGATAGGCATCGTAGTAGGCCCGATGGGGCTGATCTGCCAGCGGACCCACGATCTCACGGGGCAGCGCCACCAGCGCCGTGATGCCGTAGGGAAGCGCCGCCCCCGTCACGCCGTGGAGGTCGGCAAAGCCCACCCGCACAGCGCCTTGCTCCGTCAGATATTGGGTGATCTCCTGCGCCAATGTCTGTCGAGCCATTTATTCTTCCTCCTTTTTCAGGATGTACGTCCCCGCCTCATCGCAGGGACGGATCTTTTCGCCCACCGCCAGCATCAGGGCCACCACGTCATCCAGCGGCACGATGTGATCCATCCCGGCCAGCGCCGCATTGGCACAGGTGACGGCGGTTGGTACGGCGGCCATGTTCCGCACGATGCAGGGGACCTGCACATAGCCCTCGATGGGGTTGCAGAGCAGCCCCATCAGTACCTGTCCGCCCAGCGAGGCGGCGCAGTGGATGGTATCGGGATCGTCGGTCATCATGCTGCACAGGGCGGCGCTGGCCATGGACACCGCCACGCCGATCTCCGCCTGACAGCCGATGGCCCCAGTGTAGTGGGTGGGATAGTAGAAGGCCCCGATGAGCCCCGCCACCAGCAGGGCGTTCTCCTGCTCCGTCTCGGTCTTGCCCAGCCGTTCTCCGATGCGGTATACCGCCGCCGGGACGATGCCGGAGGCCCCGCCAGTGGGCATACAGACGATGGTGCCGTGGGCATTGCTGAATTCCATGATGCTCATGGCATCCAGACACGCCTCATCGGCGGCCCCCAGATCGATGAGCTTCCGTCCCTCCCGCAGAGCCTTATAGCGAGCGGCACGGGCATCGGTGATACCGAGGAAGTGGTTATCCGGACGGACGCCCTGCTGCCGTGCATGGCGGCAGATATCCAGCACCTGCCGGGCGTAGGCCCGCAGCTCCGCCTCCGTGGCGCCGGTGAGGGCACTTTCATAGTCGAAGGCCACCCGCCACAGCGGACGCCCGGTGTCACGGGCAAAGGCAAACATCTCCTGCGCCGTGCGGAAGGGGACGGCTCCCTCCTGCTGGGGGAAGGGGAACAGAGGCTCCAGTCGGGCCAGCCACTGGCCGGGCCCGGCTGCGGTATCCTCCGGCACCACACGGGCGCCCTCCGGGCCGAGACACACCGTCTCCCGGCGCTTGCCCCGCAGCAGGATGTCGCTGCCGTTGAGGCGGGTGATTTCGATCTCGCCGCCGCCCAGCGACACCCCTGTCAGCCGGATGGTGCGGCGGTCGCCGGAGAGATCCATCTCCGCCAGCTCCGAGGGCCTTACCGGCAGGTCATCTACAAATTGGAAGTCGTAGCAAAGCCCAGCCTCGTCGGCCTGACGGCACATGGTGCTCAGATCGCAGCGCAGCAGCTCCTGCCCCAGCAGCGCCGCCAGAATGGCCTCGTGGCTGTGCATACTGTAAAAGGTGTCGTAGTACCCGCCCCGGCGGGCCATGCGGACGGTGATGTGGCGGGGCATCTCCCCCAGCAGAGCACGGGCCAGCCGTGCGATGCGGTAGGGGCCGCAGGTGTTGGAGGAGGACGGCCCCGGCGTCACCGGGGAGAGCACGTCGTTAAAAATACTGGGCATCCGCTCCATGGTGAGGACTCCTTTCGGCCCTTGGCCGCAGAATTTAGGATAGGGCAAAATCCCCCCTGTGAAACAGGGGGGATTTCGGTATGATAGGTAGTCATGCCGGGAATAGTGACCCGGCGGTCTCTTCTACAAACACACAAGCAGTGAGCGATCGGATACTTACTTCAGGCAGAAGCCGATGATGGTGTAGCCGATGCAGGTGATGACAGCCACGGTCAGAGCGTAGGGCAGCTGGGTCTTGGTGTGAGCCAGATGGTCGGAGCCTGCGCCCAGAGAGGACAGGATGGTGGTGTCGGACAGGGGGGAGCAGTGGTCACCGAAGCAGCCGCCGCCCATGACAGCAGCGATGGTGGCGTACACCAGATTGTTGGCCTCACCGCCGGTCATATTGAAGGCCAGAGGCATCACGATGGGGATCATGATGGCGTACACGCCCCAGCTGGTGCCGGTGAAGAAAGCCATGAAGGCACAGACAGCGAAGGTCAGAGCCAGCAGGGTCACGGGGGTCATCCAGCTCTCGGTGACGCTGATGACGTAGTTGGAGGTACCCAGCGTCTGGGAGATGGCGTTGATGCAGTAGGCCATAGACAGGATCAGCATAGCGCTGACCACGGACTTGATGCCCTCGGTGGCCACCTGGATCATCTCACGGATGTTGAAGGCCTTCTGGATCAGCAGCACGATGGCCTGATAGACGACGGCCAGCACGAAAGCCTCCAGTGTCTTGGCGGAGCCCATGATGACATAGGTGCCGATGGTCACGGCGATAACGATCAGAGCGGGGATCAGGAAGTGCAGAATGATGTTGGACTTGAAGCCCTCCTTGGGCTTGATGGTGTCCAGCTCACGGGACAGCATGGGGGTGTCGCCGTCGGCCACCACCTTGCCGGTGGTGCGGGCACGCTCCTCGGCCTTCTTCATGGGGCCGTAGTCAGGCAGGAAGCCCAGAGCCACCAGCAGGATCATGACGATGGTCAGGATGCCGTACAGCTGGAAGGGGATGGAGTGGATGACGGCGTCCTGACCAGCCTCCGCCGTGGCGAAGGTACCGAAGCCCACCACCAGACCGGCTACATACACGCCCCAAGAGGTGAAGGGGAGGGTGATGCAGACGGGAGCGGAGGTGCAGTCGCACAGCCAGGCCAGCTTCTCACGGGAGACCTTGGCCTTATCGGTGATAGGACGCATCACGTTACCCACGAACAGGGGGGAGAAGTAGTCGGAGAAGAACACCAGAATACCCAGCGCAGCGCCCATGATCTGAGCAATGCGGGGCGTGATGTGAAGCTTCTCATTGAGCTTGTTGGCCACGGCCTCAATGGCGCCGGACTTCTGGAAGAAGGCCACCATGATACCGATGAACACCTCGATACCGATGACCCAGATGAAATCGGCATTGCCCAGAGCACTCTGAATGATGCCGGTGAAGCCGAACAGCAGGTCCTGACCGGTGATGAGCAGACCCACCAGAACGCCGCACAGGATGGAGAACAGGGCTTCTCTCGTAATGAACGCCAGGATAACGGCGATCAGAGCAGGAGCCAGAGAAAGGATACCATAATTATCCATATTTACCTCCTCAAGTTTTCAGGTTATTTCTCTTTTCGTGTTGTTGCTTGTGTTGCTTGCGTATAGGGTATATAACAGGCTTCCGGCTCCCCTGCGGGGGTTCCCTGCTCCGGCGTCAGATCCCTGACGCCGGAGCACCCCGTGTGATGAGGAGTAATGGAAACTGGTTATCAAATAGAGGGAATGGCGTTTTACCAGACCTTGACCAGCTCGTCGGCGTCGGTCCACTCACGGTTCTGCTTCAGAGCCGTCTCCTTCAGGGTCAGCTTGCCGTCGTAGCAGGTCATGCCAAGACGCAGCAGGCGGTTGTCCTCCATGGCCTTCTTAAAGCCCTTATCCGCCATCTGCAGCAGGTAGGGCAGGGTGGCGTTGGCCAGCGTCACAGAAGCGGTCTGGGAGAAAGCGGAGGGGATGTTGTCCACGCAGTAGTGCATCACGCCGTCCACGAAGTAGATGGGATCGTCATGGGTGGTATCCCGGCAGGTCTCAATGGCGCCATTCTCATCGCAGGCCACGTCCACGATCATGGCACCGGGCTTCATCAGCTTCAGGTCCTCACGATAGACGATGTGGTCCTTGCGGTCCTTGGCCCACAGGATGCCGTTGATGATGACATCGGACTCCCGCAGGCACTTCTCCAGATTGGAGCGGTTGGAGATCATGTAGGTGATGTTGGCGGGGGAGGTCTTCTTGGCGGCCAGCATGGTGTTCATGTTGACATCCAGAATACGCACCTCGTTGCCGAAGGCGGCAGCCAGCTCGGCAGCGCCGGTACCTACCACGCCGCAGCCCAGCATGGTGATGATGGGGGTCTCCACGCCGGTGACGTTGGCCAGCAGCTTGCCGGGGCCGCCGTTGACGGACTGGGCAAAGTGCAGGGCCGCCAGGAAGCCGCCCTTACCGGCCAGCTCGCTCATGGGGCGCAGCAGGGGGAACTTACCCTCCTCGTCCTGCACATCCTCATAGGCCACGGCGGAGACGTGGCTGTTCAGCAGGGTGTCCGTCTCGTCGGGGTGAGCGTTGGAGTGGATGTAGGTGAAGAGGATCTTGTCCTTGTTCATCCACTTGAACTCCTGGGGGAACAGCTCCTTGACCTTGTAGTACAGGTCGGCCTTCTCCCAGACGGTGTTGGTGTCGGCGATGATAGCGCCGGCAGCCTCATACTGCGCATCGCTGAAACCGCTGCCTACGCCGGCGCCGGTTTCCACGTACACGGTGTGACCGTGACGCACGATCTCATGCACGGTGGCGGGTACGGCCGCCACACGGTATTCATTGCCCTTGATTTCCTTCAATACTCCGATGACCATTTTTGTTACCTCACTTTCAAAAATAAAGCGACGAAATCGATAACAGTTAAGCAGATGCAAATAATCTGATAGCTGTTGTTAAGATTGTATACATCATTGAAGCCAAAGTCAACATCAAAAACGTTGATTTTGAACATTTTGTAAACCTGACTGAAATCCGGCATTAAATTTAGCCATTGTATACAATAACAAGATTCGATATTGCTTTTTGTCCTGCTTTGCTGTACTATATAGGCAGACCGTGGAGCAGTCTGCGGCGACATACTCAGATGGCCTGCCGGTGGGAGTCGGTCACAGGCTAACAGGAGGAATATTATGGAAAAGATCGCAATTCTCCGCTGGGAATCCGGCCATGTGCCTCAGGGCCTCATGCAGCTGGAACAGTTGCCCGGCAACAGCACCAATCTGGCATCCTACCCCTTCCCGGTGAAGCTGGTGGAGGTGAAGGGCGCCAACACCGACACTGTGATCCTGCACCCCAGCCAGAAGCTGCTGGAGGATATGATCCAGCTGGCCAAGGAGCTGGAGAAGGAGGGCGTTCGGGCCATCACCACCAGCTGCGGCTTCAATGCCATCTTCCAGGAGGCACTGGCCAACGCCGTGGATATCCCGGTGTTCACCTCCTCTTTGCTGCAGGTACCCTTTGCACAGGCACTGGTGGGCCGTGACCGAGCTGTGGGCGTTATCACCGCCAGCGCCTCCAGCCTGTCCGAAAAGCACTTGCGGGCCTGCGGCATCACCGCTGAGATGCACCCCATCGTCATGGGTCTGGAGAACGCCCCGGAGTGGAGCAAGATCTTCGACCATCCTGATGACAGCTTCGACATGGACCTTGTCACCGAAGAGATTCTGAATGTGGCCCGTCAGGGCGTCAAGGTTCACCCGGAGATCGGTGCCATCGTACTGGAATGCACCGACCTGCCCCCCTTCGCCCGCCGCATCCGGGAGGAACTGGACATTCCCGTGTTCGACTTCAACTCCATGATCGGCCATGTGGCCATGGCCCTGAGCCTTGTAAAACTGTATTAAGTGATAAGCAAAAAGCGCTCCCTCCACCGATGTGGAGGGAGCGCTTTTTGCGTGTCCCCGGCGTCCCGGCCCAATATGCCGCCGGGCAGCCAAACCGGGCGATCCTCCGAAAAAAACAGAGGCCCCTGTTTCCAGAGGACCCCTGTTTTTGGATATGGAATGGATGGATTTTCTCTTCTACAAACACACAAGCAGATGGTGTATCGGCTGATTACTTCAGGCAGAGGCCGATGATAATGTAGCCGATGCAGGTGATGACAGCCACAGTCAGAGCGTAGGGCAACTGAGTCTTAACGTGATCCACGTGGTCGGAGCCTGCACCCAGAGAGGACAGGATGGTGGTGTCGGACAGGGGGGAGCAGTGGTCACCGAAGCAGCCGCCGCCCATGACAGCAGCGATGGTGGCGTACACCAGATTGTTGGCCTCACCGCCGGTCATATTGAAGGCCAGAGGCATCACGATGGGGATCATGATGGCGTACACGCCCCAGCTGGTGCCGGTGAAGAAAGCCATGAAGGCACAGACAGCGAAGGTCAGAGCCAGCAGGGTCACGGGGGTCATCCAGCTCTCGGTGACGCTGATGACGTAGTTGGAGGTACCCAGCGTCTGGGAGATGGCGTTGATGCAGTAGGCCATAGACAGGATCAGCATAGCGCTGACCACGGACTTGATGCCCTCGGTGGCCACCTGGATCATCTCACGGATGTTGAAGGCCTTCTGGATCAGCAGCACGATGGCCTGATAGACGACGGCCAGCACGAAAGCCTCCAGTGTCTTGGCGGAGCCCATGATGACATAGGTGCCGATGGTCACGGCGATAACGATCAGAGCGGGGATCAGGAAGTGCAGAATGATGTTGGACTTGAAGCCCTCCTTGGGCTTGATGGTGTCCAGCTCACGGGACAGCATGGGGGTGTCGCCGTCGGCCACCACCTTGCCGGTGGTGCGGGCACGCTCCTCGGCCTTCTTCATGGGGCCGTAGTCAGGCAGGAAGCCCAGAGCCACCAGCAGGATCATGACGATGGTCAGGATGCCGTACAGCTGGAAGGGGATGGAGTGGATGACGGCGTCCTGACCAGCCTCCGCCGTGGCGAAGGTACCGAAGCCCACCACCAGACCGGCTACATACACGCCCCAAGAGGTGAAGGGGAGGGTGATGCAGACGGGAGCGGAGGTGCAGTCGCACAGCCAGGCCAGCTTCTCACGGGAGACCTTGGCCTTATCGGTGATAGGACGCATCACGTTACCCACGAACAGGGGGGAGAAGTAGTCGGAGAAGAACACCAGAATACCCAGCGCAGCGCCCATGATCTGAGCAATGCGGGGCGTGATGTGAAGCTTCTCATTGAGCTTGTTGGCCACGGCCTCAATGGCGCCGGACTTCTGGAAGAAGGCCACCATGATACCGATGAACACCTCGATACCGATGACCCAGATGAAATCGGCATTGCCCAGAGCACTCTGAATGATGCCGGTGAAGCCGAACAGCAGGTCCTGACCGGTGATGAGCAGACCCACCAGAACGCCGCACAGGATGGAGAACAGGGCTTCTCTCGTAATGAACGCCAGGATAACGGCGATCAGAGCAGGAGCCAGAGAAAGGATACCATAATTATCCATATTTACCTCCTCAAGTTTTCAGGTTGTTTCTCTTTTTCGTGTTGTTGCTTGTGTTGCTTGCGTAGTACCATCGATGAACAAGGGCAAACACGCCTGACAGCGATGGTATAGAAATATAACAGGTCTCCATTCGCCTCGGCCGGGGGGAACTTCCACTCTGCGGGGGTTCCCTGCTCCGGCGTCAGGGATCTGACACCGGAGCACCCCGTGTGATGAGGAGTAATGGAAACTGGTTATCAAATAGAGGGAATGGCGTTTTACCAGACCTTGACCAGCTCGTCGGCGTCGGTCCACTCACGGTTCTGCTTCAGAGCCGTCTCCTTCAGGGTCAGCTTGCCGTCGTAGCAGGTCATGCCAAGACGCAGCAGGCGGTTGTCCTCCATGGCCTTCTTAAAGCCCTTATCCGCCATCTGCAGCAGGTAGGGCAGGGTGGCGTTGGCCAGCGTCACAGAAGCGGTCTGGGAGAAAGCGGAGGGGATGTTGTCCACGCAGTAGTGCATCACGCCGTCCACGAAGTAGATGGGATCGTCATGGGTGGTATCCCGGCAGGTCTCAATGGCGCCATTCTCATCGCAGGCCACGTCCACGATCATGGCACCGGGCTTCATCAGCTTCAGGTCCTCACGATAGACGATGTGGTCCTTGCGGTCCTTGGCCCACAGGATGCCGTTGATGATGACATCGGACTCCCGCAGGCACTTCTCCAGATTGGAGCGGTTGGAGATCATGTAGGTGATGTTGGCGGGGGAGGTCTTCTTGGCGGCCAGCATGGTGTTCATGTTGACATCCAGAATACGCACCTCGTTGCCGAAGGCGGCAGCCAGCTCGGCAGCGCCGGTACCTACCACGCCGCAGCCCAGCATGGTGATGATGGGGGTCTCCACGCCGGTGACGTTGGCCAGCAGCTTGCCGGGGCCGCCGTTGACGGACTGGGCAAAGTGCAGGGCCGCCAGGAAGCCGCCCTTACCGGCCAGCTCGCTCATGGGGCGCAGCAGGGGGAACTTACCCTCCTCGTCCTGCACATCCTCATAGGCCACGGCGGAGACGTGGCTGTTCAGCAGGGTGTCCGTCTCGTCGGGGTGAGCGTTGGAGTGGATGTAGGTGAAGAGGATCTTGTCCTTGTTCATCCACTTGAACTCCTGGGGGAACAGCTCCTTGACCTTGTAGTACAGGTCGGCCTTCTCCCAGACGGTGTTGGTGTCGGCGATGATAGCGCCGGCAGCCTCATACTGCGCATCGCTGAAACCGCTGCCTACGCCGGCGCCGGTTTCCACGTACACGGTGTGACCGTGACGCACGATCTCATGCACGGTGGCAGGTACGGCCGCCACACGGTATTCATTGCCCTTGATTTCCTTCAGTACTCCAATGACCATTTTTGTTACCTCACTTTCGGGAAGCAAAGCCCTCGTCAATTTCACAATAGATGATTCAAAAATCGAAACATCTTTTGTTGAGAGTATTGTATACAATATCGAGCGCAAGGTCAAGTTAAGGTATCGTTCACAACTGTGACACAAGAATAAATAAATCGTTAAGCGGTCGTGAGAATACGACGGAAACCGCCCGACGGTACAGGACTTCGGCCGCCGGACAAAACAAATTGCCCTGCACCACATTTTATGGTGCAGGGCAATATCTTTATGCTTGCTTTACGGCAAAGGGTGTGCTATCATCACAGCTGTTGGGATTCCCGGACACATTCCTCCGCCAGCTGCAGGTCCTCCATCAGGGCCAGCACGCCCTTCTGCTCGTCCCGGTCCCGGAACGCCTCGAAGATGCGAAGGTGGAGATCCAGCGACAGACTGTTGGTGGTGGAACTGTCCCAGAACAGCAGGTAGGTGGCAACCTTGTTCTGCAATTCGTTGAGATACTTCTCATAGTAGGCGTTCTGGGCCTCCATGGTGATGATCCAATGGAACTCCCGATTCAGCTGGACATACTCCGTCATGTTAAAGAGGTTCGTCAAATCCTGCTGCTTTTGCAGGTTCTGCTCCATCTGAAGGACGCTCTCATCACTGCGGCGATGGACGGCGGCCCGGAAGGCCCCCACCTCCAGCACAGCCCGTGCCTCATACACCTGCCGCAGATCCGTGGCGGAGGGCTTTGCCACCACGGCGCCCCGGTTGGGCTGCTGCTGGATGAGACCGTCATAGGCCAGCCGCATCAACGCCGAGCGCACCGGAGTCCGGCTGACACCGGTCTCCCGCACCAGTTCCTCCTCCACGATGCGGGTGCCGGGATAGATGGCCTTGGTGACGATCTGATTTTTGATGTAATCGTAGACGATATCCGCCGGATTCCCCTGTTTCATTCTCTGATCTCTCCCATTCCCTATTTTTGGCCCGTGGCCTATATCAAAAAACTGTCATTCGATCAAAAAGAAAGAAGTGGACCGCTATGAAAAACAAGACCTTTCTGGCAAACTGTGCGCTGGTGCTGTGCGCAGTTATCTGGGGCATGAATTTCATCTTCCAGAAGCAGGCCTCCCAGCATCTGGGGGCCTTCACCTTCATCTCCCTGCGGTACTATCTGGGCGTTCTGTCCCTGCTGCCCTTGTTTTTCTATATGCGCCGCCGCAAGGCTCTCGCCGCTCTGGAGGCCGGCGAGGAGGTGGAGCGATGGCACGGCAGGCGCTTCTGGCTGGCGGCCTTGGGAGCCAGCCTTGCCAACTGGGGCGGTGCGGTGCTGGTACAGATCGGTCTCCATGTGGCCGACGCCACCAAGGCCGGCTTCATCGAATCCGCCTACATCGCACTGGTGCCGGTGCTGGACCTGCTGCTGTTCCGGAAAAAGACCTCCCGCCGGGTATGGATCGGCATCGCCATGGCCATAGTGGGCCTGTATCTGTTGTGCATCTCCGACGGCTTCTCACTGGACGTGAACGATGCCGCCATCATGGCCAGCACCCTGTGCTTCGCCCTGCATATCCTGCTGTGGAGCCGGTTTTCACCCCACGTGGACGCCCTGCCCTTCATGGTGGTGGAGTTCCTCTGCACCGGTACCCTGTCGGGACTGGTGGCCCTCTTCACCGAGAGCCTGACGCTGGCCGACCTGACGGCGGCCGTGGCGCCGCTGCTGTTTGCCGGCGTGCTGGGGGTGGGCGTTACCTACACCATCCAGATCTACGCCCAGCGGTTCACCCCCGCCTCGGTGGCGGCCCTGCTCATGAGCATGGAAGCGGTGTTCAGCGCCGTGGGCGGCGTCATCATCCTCCACGAGACGCTGTCCGTCCGGGAGTGGGTGGGCTGCGGCATCATGCTGCTGACCATCTTTTATATCCAACTGCCCCATCGGGAGCCTGTCAAGCGGGAGCCTGTCAAGGCCGCCTGAAACCGCATACCCCGCCGGGACGCCGCAGGTGTCCCGGCGCTTTTTTACAGAGGGACATTGATTTTCCGCATATCCTCCCAAGCAATCTGGATATCCTCCCGAATGCCCGCCAGCCCCTTCTCCAGATCCCGATCCCGCAGGGCCTCATAGATCATGGTGTGGCTGACGATGGAGTTGTTGTCGCTGGACTGATCGTAGAAGATCACGTAGGTGTTGATCTTGTTGTACAGCTCGTTGAGATACTTCTCATAGTACTTGTTGGCGGAGGCCTCCACCACCAACCAGTGGAATGTGTGGTTCAAGGTCACATATTCCTGCCGGGAGTAGTGCTGGGTCAGCACCTCCTGAGCCTTGAGACTCTTCTCCATGGCCCGCAGCTGGGCCTCGGTGCGGTGGCGGATGGCGTCCTCCATCATCCCGCACTCCAGCACCTCACGGACCCGGTACACCTGCCGCAGATCCTCCTCGCTGGGCTTGGCTACAAAGGCCCCCCGGTTGGGGATCATCTCCACCAGTCCCTCGTATTTCAGCCGCAGCAGCGCCGGACGGATGGAGGTGCGGCTGGTGCCGGTCTCCCGGATGATGTCGTCCTCGATGATGCGGTTGCCGGGGAACATGGATTTGCCTATGATCTGATTCTTCACGTACTGGTATACGATATCCTGCGGTTTTGCCTTCTTCATAACTTCAATCCCTCATCTCCCTGTCTGTGTGTATCCCGGAGGGACAAAAACGCAGAACATAGGTATTTTAACCACACTATTATACAGCAACTCTCCAGAAGAATCCACTGTTTTTATGAATCTTAATAAAAATTTTGAAGAAATCTTTCAAATAGCGTCCTGTATACATCCGCGAAAGCGATCGGTTCGCAAGAAAAGCAGCGGAAAAGACGGGCCGTTCCGCTGCTTTTTTCCATGATTTACCGCTGCCGGGCTCAGCCGTTCTCCTCCGGAGCCTCACTGCCCTCGGAGGTCGTCTCCGGCTCCTGAGGCGTGTTTTTTTCTTCATCCGAGGTTTGTGCAGGCGCTGCGGCGGCATCGCTCTGTTCGCCGCTGCCGGACACGGGAGCCTCCCCCAGACCGAACAGCCAGCGGCTGTACAGTTCCTCGGTGTTCTGCTGCTGCAGACATACCCGGATGGCGTCGTAGCCGAAGCCGCCGTGATCAAACAGCTGGCTCATGAGCTTCCGCAGCCGCAGATACCGGCCCTCCACGGCGCCGGTCTGGCGCACCTGAGCGGCGGCGGCAAGATAGCTGACGGCCACGTCCCCGGCCAACTGCTCCAGCTGACTGCTCTTGCCGGTGACGGTGACGCTGCCGGGCAGCTGTATGGGGGTATACCACTCCACCGGCGTTTCCTGCACGGCGGTGCCGGACTGCTCCGCCATCTTTCCCAAGGACGCAAAGCGTCCGGCGGCGGTCTTGTCCTTCATCACGTCCAACACATGGACCTGCAGCATCCGGCGGCCAAACAGCCCCATGTACTGGATCACCAGCACCGGGATATCCTTCACGCAGGAGTTGATGACCAGCATATCCCGCCGCATCAGCCCCGCCATGCCACGGGACTCCAGCAGGGACAGGCTGCCCCAGTCCTCCACGGCATAGCTGTGGACGCTGATTTTCATCATCTTCCCCTTGAAATGGGAAAATTCCCCCACATCCTGCTCCGTCAGAGCCGCAGCGCCCTTCAGACGCTCCATCAATTTTCTGGGATCCATAGCGTTTCGTCCTTTCTTTGGCCGGATTTTGGGTCGGCCCCGTGGTGATTTTCGGTATTTCCCTGTATTATACACAGCTTTTTCCCATTATGCAACGAGATTCTTTTCTGCAGGGGCTTGTTTTATCAAAAAGATATGTTAAAATCGTGTATACCAAAGATAGAAGCCCTTCTCTGCAAAAAACGATATGGAAGAGGATGATCCCTGTGGGTAAAATGAGTTGGCGTGAGATCAGTGCCATGCTGGGCTCCTGCTGCAGCTCCATGCTGTTCGGCCTGAGTTTTATGTTCACCAAGCGCATCGTGGGTACGGTGCCGGTATTCTCTCTTTTGAGCTGGCGCTTTCTCATGGGCGCTGTGGCCATGTCCCTGTGCGCCCTGCTGGGCGTCATCCATATCGACTATAAGACAAAGAAGCCGTGGCCGCTGCTGCGGATGACCCTGTACCTTCCGGCGGCCTACTTCATCTTCGAGACGTATGGCATCGAGTTGACCTCCGCCTCCGAGAGCGGCACCATCATCGCCTGCATCCCCATCTTCACGGTGCTGGCCTCGGCGCTGTTCCTCCACGAGATGCCCAGTAAATTTCAGGTGGGCGGCGTCCTGCTGTCCACTGCGGGCATCGTCATCATCACTTTGCTGAAGGGGACCAGCCCTACTTTCAACCCTCTGGGCTATGTGCTGCTGTTCGGGGCGGTGTTCAGCGACGTCATTTATTTCATCCACAACCGCCAGCTGACGGCCTATACCCCCGTGGAGAAGACCTATTTCATGTGCCTGACGGGGGCGGTGTTCTTCACCGTCTGCGCCTTGGTGTATAACGGCGTCCACGGAACGGTGACGGAGTATCTGACCCTGCCCTTTACCAGCGGCAGCTTTCTGACCTCCTGCCTGTATCTGGGCATCGGCTGCACCACACTGGCCTTTCTGCTGACCAACCGCTCCGTCACCATCATCGGCCCCACCCGCACCTCTGCCTTCTCCGGCCTGACCACCGTGATCTCTGTGGTCAGCGGCGTGGTGTTCCTCCATGAGCCCTTCTCCCTGCTGCAGGGGCTGGCCACGGCGCTGGTGCTGGCGGGCATCTACTGCGTCAATATCCTCCATTCCATCTACACCGCCCGCCGACAGGCGGCTGCCGAACAAAAGGAGCAAACCGTATGAATGAGCTGCTGCGAGCCATCCCCAAAGTGACCGAGCTATATGATCTGCCGGAGGTATCCGACCTGCGGGAGCACTACGCTTCCTCCTCCGTGACGGAGTGGATCCGTACCGTGCTGGAACAGCTGCGCTCCGCCATCCTCAGCGGCGAGGTGACGACCCTCCCCACGCTGGAGGAGTTGGGCGACCGGATCTGCCGGGTGGCGGCACGGGAGTCCCTGCCGTCTCTGCGGCCGGTCATCAACGCCACTGGTGTCATTCTCCATACCAATCTGGGCCGTGGCTGTCTGTCTGACCGGGCGGCGGACGCCGTATACGACATCGCACGGGGCTATTCCACGCTGGAGTATAACGTGGAGGTGGGCCATCGGGGAAGCCGCCACGACCATGTGGAAAAGCTGTTGTGCCGCCTCACCGGCGCCGAGAGCGCCATGGTGGTCAATAATAACGCCGCCGCCGTCATGCTGATCCTCAGCACCCTGGCTCAGGGGGGCGAGGTCATCACCTCCCGCGGGGAGCTGGTGGAGATCGGCGGCTCCTTCCGGGTGCCGGATATCATGGAGCTGTGCGGCTGCCATCTCCGGGAGGTAGGCACCACCAATAAGACGCACCTCTCTGACTATGAACGGGCCATCGGGGAGCAGACCCGTGCGCTGCTGAAAGTGCATACCAGCAACTACCGCATCGTGGGTTTTACCGAGTCCCTGCCTCTGAGCGACATCGTGGCCTTGGGCTGCCGCACCGGTCTGCCGGTGGTGGAGGATCTGGGCAGCGGCTCACTGGTGGATCTGGAGCACTACGGCATCCACGACGAGCCCACGGTGCAAAACAGCATCCGGGCCGGGGTGGATGTGGTGAGCTTCAGCGGCGATAAGCTGCTGGGCGGGCCGCAGGCCGGTATCATTTTGGGAAAGAAGCCGTACATCGACCGGATGAAGCGCCACCCGCTGGCCCGTGCCATCCGGGTAGATAAAATGACCATCGCCGCCCTGTGGGCCACCCTCACCACCTATCAGGACCTGCACCGGGCGGAGCAGGAGATCCCCACGCTGGCCATGCTGGCTGTCTCCGGGGAGGATCTGCGGGCCTCTGCGGCCCAGCTGTGCGCCCTGCTGAAGGAGCGGGGCGTGGCGGCGGAGGTGGTGGCCCAGTCCGGGCCGGTGGGCGGCGGCTCCGTCCCCACCCAGCTGCTGCCCACCTTTGCCGTGGCCCTTCCGGCGGACAAGCTGTCCCCTAATCAGGCGGAGCAGGCTCTGCGCTGCCGGGAAAAGCCCATCATCGGCCGCATCACCGAGGGCCGGCTGCTGCTGGACGTGCGGACCATCTTCCCGGAGGACATGGAGTATATCGCTGATACGGCGGCGGAGGTGCTGGCATGAAGCACGTCATCATCGGCACCGCCGGTCATGTGGACCACGGCAAGACCATGCTCATCAAGGCCCTGACCGGTATCGACACCGACCGCCTTATCGAGGAGAAAAAGCGGGGCATTACCATCGAGCTGGGCTTTGCCCATATCGAGTTTGATGATCATACGCAGGCCGGTATCATCGACGTGCCGGGCCACGAGAAATTCATCAAGAATATGCTGGCCGGTGCCGGCGGCATCGACCTTGCCATGCTGGTGGTGGCGGCGGACGAGGGCTTCATGCCCCAGACCGTGGAGCATCTGGATATCCTGACCCTGTTGGGCATCCGGGACGGCGTGGTGGTCATCACCAAGACCGATATGGTGGATGAGGAGTGGGTGGAAATTGTCCGGGAGGACATCGCCGCCCACGTCAAGGGGACATTTTTAGAGGGCAAACCTGTCCTGCCGGTGTCCGCTTATACCGGTCAGGGCATCCCGGAGCTGAAAAAGGAGCTTCAGCAGCGGGTGAGCCGGGTGGCCGTCCGCAACGAGCAGATCCCCTTCCGCCTGCCGGTGGACCGGGTGTTCTCCAAGGACGGCTTCGGCACCGTGATCACCGGTACCATGATCGAGGGAAACCTCTCCGTAGGCGACCCGGTGGAGCTGATGCCCTCCGGCCAGCGGGCCAAGGTCCGCACCCTGCAGGTCCACAACCACTCGGTGGAGCAGGCTTACGCCGGGCAGCGGGTGGCGGTGAATCTGGCGGGTCTGCGGCGGGATGCCGTGGTGCGGGGCGATACCCTCTGCAAGCCCGATACCCTGCGCCTGTCCCGGATGCTGGATGTGCGCCTGACCGATCTGAAGGATTCCCACCGCATCATCGAGAACGGCTCCCCGGTACACTTCTACCACGGGGCTGCCGCCCACATCGCCAAGGTGGTGCTGCTGGAGCAGGATACGCTGGAGCCGGGTCAGTCCGGCTTTGCCCAGCTGCGCTTTACGGAGCCGGTGGCAGTGAAGCGGGGGGACCGCTTCGTTATCCGGTTCTACTCCCCCATGGAGACCATCGGCGGCGGCGTCATTCTGGACGATTGCCCGCCCCGCCATAAGCGGCATCAGCCGGAGGTGATCCGGGCCCTGACCATCCGGGAGGGCGGCTCCGCCGGCGCCCAGCTGCAGCAGCTGGTGGAGGAGTATGGCTACGCCCTGCCCACGGCCCAGACTCTGGCCCAGCGCCAGAGTATGCCGGAGGAGGAGATGGTGCGGGCGCTGGAGGATCTGGTGAGCAGCGGCGATCTGCTGGAGATCCTGCCCCGGCGCTATCTGGCGGCCCCCCTGTACCGGAAGGCCTGCCAGTCGGTGGAGCAGGTGCTGGCGGAGTATCACAAGGCCAACCCCCTCCATGCGGGCATGAAGGTAGCGGCCCTGCGGCAGAAGGCCCTCCGGGGAGCAGAGCTGAAGGAGGCCGACGCCATCCTCACTGCCATGCTCCGGGGCGGCACCGTCACTGCCATTGCCGACCGCTGCGCCCTGCCGGACTTCCGGGTGGTGCTCACCAAGCGCCAGACGGCCCTGCGGCAAAAGCTGCTGGACAGCTACCGTAAGTCCGGTCGGGAGGTACCCTTTGTGGACGATCTCTACGCCTCCTTCCCAACCAACGAGCGGGACGACTGCAAAAAGGTGCTGGAGAATCTGGTGTCCTGCGGCGAGCTGGTGATGCTGACACCCCAGCTGTTTTACCACAAGGATGTCTATGAGGAGGTCTGCGCCCTGACCCGTGATTTCTTTGAGGGCCACCCCGTCTTTACGCTGGCGGAGTACCGGGACCTGCTGGGAACCTCCCGGAAATATGCGCTGGCCATTCTGGAATTTTTCGACAAGACCAAGGTGACCAAAATGGTGGGCGACCACCGGGAGGTCATCGGCTCCCTGTGAGCGGCGACAAAGCGGATAAATTTCGGCCACGAGAATCGGATTTTCCAATTTTGCAGAGAATTTATCGAAAAAGCTTGATTTTACCCTGTGACCTGTGCTAAACTCCTGTATACAACCGGGATATGGGAGTAGATGGGTTCTGGTGTGCCCCCTGGTCTTCAAAACCAGTGTAGGTGGTGAACAGCCGCCCTGGTGGGTTCGATTCCCACATACTTCCGCCAGAAACGCCCCAACGCTGTGCGTTGGGGCATCCCTTTACCCGACCGCCCGGAGGACGGCCTATGACGGAGCAGGAGGTGCGCCATGTATCTGATCGTTACCAACAACCCCATGGCGGCGAAGGAGTTCGCCGGGCAGGGGGAGGTTCGCCTGTACCCGGAGGATACCTATCGGGAGATTCTGGTGCGGGCCAGAGACCTGGTGTATATAGGCCACCGGCTGTGCAACCATCCGCTGTACGGCAGTCTGCGGCCCCACGAGACCCCCTATCGCACGGTGGTACTGTCGGATCGGCCCCAGACTCCGGACGAGGAGGAGTGCCTCATCATGTCGGAGGCCATCACCCGCATCGATACCTTCACGCCGCCGGATCGGGCGAAGATGCCCCAGCGTATTCTGGAGGACTATCAGATGATCGACTGCTCTCTGGTGAGGAATACCTTCGCCTTCTGAGAGGGGCATATGAAAAACGCAGAACCGCCCCGGACACCTATGTGTCCGGGGCGGTTTACTTCTGCCGTGGATGGTATCCCGGCATATGCCGTCGGAACCGTAAGAGGTAATATCTAAAAAAGCGATAATGAAAGAAGCGGAGAAACCGGCGACAAGGAAGGTAGCCCTGTGCGGTGGCAGCGGCGAAGGGAGAACCGGTGAGCAGGGTGACCCGGCGGGGGTGGCAGGCGGTTCCATGTGGAAAAAACACACGATGCAGTGGGAATAGGGCGATTTCTTGAACGAAAAGAGGACAAAATTCGCCGCTAAATTGTATACAAAATTTTATTTAAAAATTTTTACATAATTTTGCTAAAAATGATTGATTTTTTGGTTTTGATGGGGTATATTATAGGCAGATGCGATTGTGAAAAAGCAACGACCATAGATAGGAGGACACATCGATCATGGATCTGGAACTGAGAAATGTTCAAGTAAAAGATGTCGTCCTGGGTGACAAGAACGACCTGAAGGACGGCGTGCTGACGGTGGACGTGGAAGGGCTGAAGAAGCTCATTCTGGAGGACCCCCGTGTGACGGCCGTGAAGGTGGATCTTGCCAAGCCGGGCGAATCCTGCCGTATCCTTCCGGTGAAGGATGTGGTGGAGCCCCGTTACAAGCCGGAGGGAGAGATCTTCCCCGGTGTGTTCGGCTCCGACGTGCCGGAGGCAGGCTCCGGCGTGACCTATGTACTCAAGGGCTGCGCCGTGGTGACCACGGGCCCCATCGTGGGCTTTCAGGAGGGCCTCATCGACATGAGCGGCCCCGCCGCCCAGTACACGCTCTTCTCCAAGCTGAACAACGTGGTGCTGCACCTGACCAAGCGGGAGGATGTAGATCAGCACGAGCATGAGGAGGTCGTCCGCATGGCCGGGCTGAAGGCGGCCCGCTGGCTGGGTGAGGTGGCTGTGAAGGCGGAGAGCTATGATTCCGAGTTCTACCACTGGCCCACCGCCGCCGAGCGTGCCAACCAGTATCCTGACCTGCCCAAGGTGGTGTATGTGTGCAACTGCATGGCACAGGGCCTGCTGCACGATACTTACTTCTACGGCCGGGATACCAAGCAGCTGGTACCCACCGTTGTCTCTCCCACGGAGTTCTTTGACGGTGCGATCATCAGCGGCAACTGCGTGTCCCCCGGCTCCAAGACCACGACCTATCACCACCTGAACAACGCCGTCATCAAGGCCCTGTGGGCCAAGCACGGCAAGGAGCTGAACTTCGTGGGCATCATTCTGAACCCCCTGATGGTCACCCTGAAGGAGAAGCAGCGGGACATCATGATGAGCGTCCGCATCGCCACCGAGGAGTTCGGCGCCGACGCCGCCATCATCTCTCAGGAGGGCTTCGGCAACCCCACCACCGACCTGATGCACGTTTGCCGGGGTCTGGAGAAGCGGGGCGTCAAGACCGTTATCATCACCAACGAGGACGCCGGTACCGACGGTATGTCCGAGTCTCTGCCGGATGTGGTCACCGAGGCCAACGCCATCGTGTCCACCGGCAACTCCAATGCCACCATCCTGCTGCCCAAGATGGACCGTGTTCTGGGCGAGCTGAAGGAGGTGGAGCGTGTCACCGGCGGCAATGTGGATTCCATCAAGCCCGACGGCACGCTGCTGCTGGAGATCCACGGTATCATGGGCGGACATAATCTGCAGGGCAACACCTACCTGTCCGCTACCACTGTTTGACGAAGGAGAGGGAAAGAATGAAGAAAATTTTGTTCTATACCAACCAGTTCTTCGGTCAGATCGGCGGCGAGGATATGGCGTATGCAGAGCCTCAGCTCTTTGAGGGGATGCATGGTTCCGCCAATACCTTCGGTGCCCCTCTGAAGGATATTGCCGAGATCGTGGCCACGATCGTCTGCGGCGATAACTTCTATGCCGAGAACATGGAGACCGGCCGGGCCTTCCTGCTGGAGCAGATCAAGAAGTATCAGCCCGACCTCATCATCGCCGGTCCTGCCTTTAACGCCGGCCGCTTCGGCATCGCCTGCGGCGACGTGTGCAAGACAGCCAAGGAGCAGGCGGGGGTGGAGGCCATCACCGGCCTGTACGAGGAAAACCCCGCCGTGGATATGTTCAAGAAGGACGTGTATATCCTGCGGGTGGCTAAGTCCGCCGCCGGTATCCGCAAGGCCGTACCCCTGATGGCCGGCTTTGCCAGAAAGCTGCTGACGGGTGAGCCCATCGGCACGCCGGAGGACGAGCAGTACTATGCCAAGGGCAAGCGTGTGAACATCTTCCGGGAAAAGAACGGTGCCGAGCGTGCCGTGGATATGCTGCTGGCCAAGGTCAAGGGCGAGCCCTACAAGACCGAGCTGGAGATCTCCACCTATGAGAAGGTGGAGCCCTCTGCCCCCATTGCCGACCTCAGCAAGGCCAAGATCGCCCTCTGCACCACCGGCGGCATGGTCCCCATGGGCAACCCCGACCACATGGTGGCGGCTACCGCCAAGTTCTGGAAGGAGTACCCCGTGGAGGGCGACACGCTGGAGAGCGGCAAGTGGGAGTCCGTCCACGCCGGCTTCGACCCCGTGTACGCCAACAACGACCCCAACCGGGTTGCCCCCTATGATATGCTGAAAATGCTGGAGAAGGAAGGCATCATCGGCAGTGTGTATCCGGCGCTGATTTCTACCACCGGTAACTCCACCTCCGTTGCTGACTCCACCAGAATGGGCCAGGAGATCGCTGAGCGGCTTGTGTCCGCCGGGGTCAATGGCGTCATTCTGACCAGTACCTGAGGTACCTGTACACGTTGCGGTGCAACGATCGTGAAGCAGCTGGAGAAGGCTGGTATCCCCGCCACTCATATCTGCACAGTTACCCCCATTTCCAAGACCGTCGGTGCGGCCCGTATTTTCGGCGCTCAGGCCATCCCCTATCCCACCGGCGATCCCAACCTGCCTCCTGAGAAGGAGATGAACCGCCGTCGTGAGATCGTCATGGGCGCTCTGAACCTGCTGACCGAGGGCGGTGGATCCGTGTCCGGCGAGAGCAACGCCGTATTTACTGATTGACAGGAGCCATTACTATGGACAACAAAATTTATGATGTAGTCATCCTGGGTGGAGGCCCTGCGGGTCTGGCTGCCGGTCTGTATGCAGGCCGCAGCCGCCTGAGTGTGCTGATCCTGGAAAAGGGCATCGACGGCGGCCAGATCGCCGTGACTCATGACATCGAAAACTATCCCGGCCAGTCCAAGGTGGACGGCATGACCGGTCAGGAGCTGGTGGCTCCCATGACCGAGCAGTGCAAAAAGTTCGGCTGCGAGCGTGTCAGCGATACCATCACCGCCTGCGACTTCAGCGGCCCCGTGAAGAAGTTCGTGGGCAGCAAGGGCGAGTATCTGGGCAAGACCGTTATCGTCTGCACCGGTGCCATGACCCGCTCCATCGGCTGCAAGAACGAGGCCAAGTATGTGGGCAAGGGCATCAGCTACTGCGCCGTGTGCGACGCCAACTTCTTCGAGGACTTCGAGATCTACGTGGTGGGCGGCAACGGCATCGCCGCTGAGGAGTCCCTGTATCTGGCGGGCTATGCCAGAAAGGTCACTATGATCCATAAAGGTCCGGCTCTGACGGTGTCCCCCATGCTGAAGGAGCGTCTGGACGCCGAGCCTAAGATCCACGTTCTGTGCAATGAAGAGGTGGAGGACGTGGGCGGCGATGAGCTGCTCAGCGAGATCGTCCTGAAGAACACCAAGACCGGCGAGGAGACGGTGCTCCATGCCGATGAGGAGGACGGCTTCTTCGGGCTGTTCGGCTTCACCGGCAAAAAGACCACCGGGATGTTCGACGGCATTCTGGACATGGAGGGCGGCTACATCAAGACCGACGAGTGTATGCGCACCAACATCCCCGGCGTGTTTGCCGCCGGCGACGTGCGGGTGACCCCCCTGCGTCAGGTGGTGACAGCCTGCGCCGACGGCGCCATCGCCGCCATGCAGTGCTACAAGTATATCAGCGCTCAGAAGTGATTTTTGAAAGGAGTTCATTACTATGCTGGATCTGACCAAGGAAAATTTCGAGGCGGAAGTTCTCAAGGCAGAGGGTAAGGTTTTCGTGGACTTTTACGGCGACGGCTGCGTGCCCTGCGCTGCGCTGATGCCCTATGTACACGAGTATTCCGAGAAGTACGGTGACAAGATGAAGTTCTGCTCCCTGAACACCACCAAGGCCCGCCGTCTGGCCATCAGCCAGAAGGTGCTGGGTCTGCCGGTCATGGCCATCTATGAGAACGGCCAGATGATCGACTCCGTGGTGAAGGATGACGCCACCGCCGAGAGCATCGAGGCAATGATCCTCAAGTATTGCTGAAAACTCATTCCTTTGTTTTCCCGCCCCATGGGCATGGAATAAAAATCTGAAAGGAAGGAGGAAAATAGAAATGAGTATTCTCAAGGGCAGAAAGGCCATCGTCATCGGTGACCGTGACGGTGTCCCCGGTATGGCCATTGCGGCCTGTGCCGAGAGCGCCGGCGCCGAAGTCGTGTTCTCCTCTACCGAGTGCTTCGTCTGAACGGCCGCAGGTGCTATGGATCTGGAGAATCAGAAGAGAGTCAAGGAGTTCGTGGAGCAGTACGGAGCAGAAAACATTGTGGTTCTGCTGGGTGCTGCCGAGGGCGAGGGTGCCGGTTTGGCAGCCGAGACCGTGACGAACGGTGACCCCACTTTTGCAGGTCCTTTGGCAGGAGTCTCGTTGGGACTCAGGGTTTATCATGTATGTGAGCCGGAAGTCAAGGCAGAGTTTGATGAAGCTGTCTATGATGAGCAGGTCGGTATGATGGAGATGGTGCTGGACGTTGACGATATCGTCAGCGAAATGACCAGTATCCGTGAACAGTATTGTGCCTTCAAAGACTAATGGTCTCACCCAGAGAGGGATGGCACACCGCCATCCCTCTCTATTCTATATAAAATTGTATACAACTCAGGGATTTTATACACCCATACATACGAAAGGTGATCTGACCTATGAAAAGTGTCATCCGTGGAGCCGGCTATGTTCTGGCTCATACCCCCGATATGGTGCTGCACAACGGCACCACCCAGACAACAGAGCGTATCGTCAACCCCGACAGCGAGTATCTCAAGGAGCTGCCCAGCCACATCCGCAGTTTCGAGCAGGCGGTGGCCTATTGGCCCAATCAGGTCTACATCGGCAACAAGACCCCGGATGAACTGGCGGCAGTGGCCCAGCCCTGGTGCGACAAGGAGTGCGACTGCCACGAGCGGTACGGCAAGTTCGGCCAGATGATGCCCCAGAACGAGTTCCTGCTGCTGATGCAGGCCTGCGACGTGTTCGATCTGGTGGAACTGGAGGCCGAATTCGTGGCTGCCAACCGGGAGGCGCTGGCCGCCAACCCCGTCATGGAGCAGAGCGTGCTGGACCGCTTGAAAAACGGCAATTCGCTGGAGGAGATCCAGCGGCTGGTGAAGGAAGAGGGCGCCGAGGGACTGTATCATCTGGGCCAGCTGGTGGGCTGCGTGAAGCGGGCCCACGATATTGACGCCAACCTTTCCGCCCACGTCATGCACGAGAATCTGGTGTCCAAGGCGTCCTCCGTGCTGGCACTGCTGAACGTGATCCACGTCACTGGCATCGATCGCAATCAGGTGGAGTACGTCATCGACTGTGCCGAGGAGGCCTGCGGCGATATCAACCAGCGTGGCGGCGGCAACTTCGCCAAGTCCGCTGCGGAGATCGCCGGGCTGAACAACGCCTCCGGCTCCGACTGCCGTGCCTTCTGCGCTGCCCCCGCCCACGCCATGATCGAGGCAGCGGCTCTGGTGGCCAGCGGCGCTTACCACACCGTGGTGGTCACCGCCGGCGGCTGCACCGCCAAGCTGGGCATGAACGGCAAGGATCACGTGAAGAAGGGCCTGCCCGCTCTGGAGGATATGATCGGCGGCTTTGCCGTGGTCATCACGCAGGACGACGGCGTGAACCCCTTTATCAACCTGAATATGCTGGGCCGCCACAGCGTTGGCACCGGTTCTGCCCCGCAGGCCGTCATCACCTCTCTGGTCACCGATCCGCTGGATCGCAACGGCCTGAAGATCACCGATATCGACAAGTATTCCCCGGAGATGCAGAACCCCGACATTACCAAGCCCGCCGGTGCCGGCGATGTGCCGCTGGCCAACTACAAGATGATCGGTGCTCTGGCCGTGAAGCGGGGCGAGCTGCAGCGGGCCGAGCTGGCCAACTTCACCGTGGAGCACGGCCTCACCGGCTTCGCTCCCACCCAGGGTCATATTCCCTCCGGTGTTCCCTATGTGGGCTTTGCACGGGAGGCATTGCTGGCCGGCGATATCAAGCGTGTCATGGTCATTGGTAAGGGGTCTCTGTTCCTGGGCCGCCTCACTAACCTCTTTGACGGCGTTTCCTTCGTCATCGAGGCCAACCCCGGCAAGGAGGAAGCCGCTCCCGCCGTGGACGATACCCAGATCCGCCACATGATCGCAGACGCCATGCGTGGCTTTGCCGAGACGCTGGCAGCGCAGATGGGGGAGTAAGCATGAAGAACGTAAATCAGACCATCGTGGAGACCTTCCGTGAGGTGGCGGAGTATCTGGAGACCGGCCGCTCCGGCCGCCGTCCCCGCCTGCTGCTGACCGGCATGGGCAGCGAGCACGGGGAGGAGAACTCCATGCAGGCGGCGGTGATGGCCGCCCGTGTGGGGCTGGACGTGTCCTACATCGGCACGCTGGAGGGGGAGGGCGTGACCACCGTCCCCGTGGCGGACGAGGAGGCGGGCCACCGCAAGATGGTGGAGCTGCTGGAGAGCGGTGCGGCGGACGCTGCCGTCACCATGCATTTCCCTTTCCCCATCGGCGTGTCCACCGTGGGCCGGGTGGTGACGCCCGCCCGTGGTAAGTCCATGTTCCTGGCCACCACCACCGGCACCTCCAGCGCCAACCGTCTGGAGGGCATGATCCTCAATGCCATTTACGGCATCATCACCGCTAAGGCCTGCGGGATTCAGGAGCCCACCGTGGGCATCCTCAACGTGGATGGCGCACGGGCCTGCGAGACGGCGCTGCGCCAGCTGCAGCAGGCGGGCTATCCCATCCGCTTTGCCGAGTCCGTCCGGGCCGACGGCGGCGCCGTGATGCGGGGCAACGATGTGCTTCAGGGGACCCCCGACGTGATGGTGTGCGACTCCCTGACGGGCAACGTGCTCATCAAGATGCTCAGCTCCTTCACCACCGGCGGCAGCTTCGAGTCCACCGGCTACGGCTATGGCCCCGGCATCGGCCGGGACTATGACAAGCTGGTGCTCATCATCTCCCGTGCTTCCGGCGCACCCCTCATCGCCAACGCCTTGTCCTTTGCTGACGAGCTGGTGCGGGGCGGTGTACAGAAGATCGCCAAGGCGGAGTTTGCGCTGGCCGACAAGGCCGGGCTGGAGGAGCTCCTGCGCCAGAAGCGGGAGGCTTCCGCTCCGGCGGCAGCCAAGGCCGAGGTGAAGGCTCCCGCCAAGGAGCCCTGCACCGCAGGCATCCCCGGCATCGAGGTCATGGACATCGAGGCCGCCGTGCAGGTGCTGTGGGCCAAGGATATCTATGCCGAGTCCGCTATGGGCTGCACCGGCCCGCTGGTGCTGGTCAGCGATGCCAACGAGGAGCGGGCCAAGACCCTGCTGCGGGAGGCCGGCTACATCGGCTGAGGCTTTGACAGAAGCGGCGGTATCTGCTACAATGGAAGTACCTCATAAAACACAGGAGGTGGGACCATGCGGCATCAGATCGCTCTGGCGGTGGCTCTGCTGGGCGTCAGCTCCATGCTGTGTCTGGAACTGATGAAGAAGGTGGGCCGGCGGCTGGAGGAGCAGCAGAAGAAAAAGGAAAAAAACGAAGAGTAACCGCGCACCCCGGAGGTCCAGCCTCCGGGGTGTCTGTCTGCCCTTTTCTTGACAGGGGAGACGGTAGATGATACCATATGCAATAGGTAAGTTTTTCCAACGACGAAGGGGTGGAGCATTTGGACAAGAAAAAGTGGGAGCAGGAGAATGTGCTGCGGCTGGTGAAAAAGAGCCGCAAGGGCGTCCTGCGGGTGGTGTTCAGCCGGTTTGGTCTCATGGCGCTGCTGCTGGTTCTGGAGCTGGTGCTTCTGTGGATGATGTGGCGCTGGTTCAACAACGATTTCGAGTGGTTTGCGGCGGTGCAGGGCGTGTTCACCGTGCTGATGTTTTTCCATCTCTTTAACAGCGACATGGACGCCACGGGGAAGCTGACGTGGATGTTCCTGCTGGCGGTGATCCCCATTCCTGCCAGTATTTTCCTCTGGTTCACGGAGAAGGATGTGGGCCATCGTACCCTGAAGCGGATGGTGCAGCAGCGGATCGACGAGAGCCGGGATCTGCTGCATCAGGATCCGGAGGTGCTGCGGGACCCGGAGATCGAATCCTCCGGCACCGACGATCTGTGCCGCTATCTCAACCGCAGCGGCTCTTTTCCCCTGTATGCCAACACGGAGACGAAGTTCTTCCCACAGGGAGAGGACAAGTTTGCGGCGCTGCTGGAGGAGCTGCAAAAGGCGGAGAAGTTCATCTTTTTGGAGTACTTCATCATCGATGAGGGGTATATGTGGGGCAGTATCCTGAAAATTCTGGCGGACAAGGCGGCGCAGGGCGTGGACGTGCGGGTGCTGTACGACGGGATGCTGGAGATATCCACGCTACCGTGGGACTATCCCCGGCGGCTGGAAAAGCTGGGCATCCGCTGCAAGGCCTTTGCCCCCATCCAGCCCTTCCTCTCCACCCACTATAACTACCGGGATCACCGGAAAATCCTGGTCATCGACGGCAAGGTGGCCTTCACCGGCGGCGTAAATCTGGCGGATGAGTACATCAACCGCAAGGAGCGCTTCGGCCACTGGAAGGATACCGCCATCCTCCTGCGGGGAGAGGCGGTGCAGAGCTTTACCCTGATGTTCCTGCAAATGTGGAACCTGACGGAGAAGGAACCCCGCTGGGACGAGGCGCTGCTGCCCTCGCCGCCGGTGGAGGCGGAGGGCTATGTGATGCCCTACTGCGACTGTCCACTGGACGATTATAAGGTGGGGGAGAGCGTCTATATGGACATCCTCAACCGGGCCAAAGACTATGTACATATCATGACGCCCTACCTCATTCTGGACAACGAGATGGAGACGGCTCTGAAATTCGCTGCCCAACGTGGAGTGGATGTGAAGCTGATCCTGCCGGGCATCCCGGATAAAAAGGCGGCCTATGCCCTGGCGAAATCCCACTATCAGTACCTGACGGCAGCGGGGGTGAAGCTGTACGAGTATACACCGGGCTTCGTTCATGCCAAAATCTTCGTCAGCGACGACGTGAAGGCGGTGGTTGGTACCATCAATCTGGATTACCGGAGCCTGTGTCACCACTTCGAGTGTGCGGCGTATCTCTACGGCGGCCCTACCGTGGGCGACGTGGAGCGGGATTTCCAGCGGACGCTGGAGCAGTGCCGCCGGGTGACGCCGGAAACCATCCGCCATGAGAAGCTGGGCTATAAGCTGGGCGGCAGCCTTATGAAGCTGGTGGCCCCGCTGCTGTGATGCTATCGTTTATAACGGAACGGAGACAGGCCTTGCCTGTCTCCATTCCGTTATAATATTTTGGCATTGATTATGACAAGCTCTCCAAAGAGCAGTTCGTCTCGCTGATTGAAATACTCAAGCTGTCCAAGTACTTGAAAAGCCCATCAACCAGCGTGGAAAGGCAAGACCATCGATGATGCCGCACGGAAAAGGCAAAAAGAAACGCAAATAAGAAAAAATCGGCACCTGCTTTTTGAGGCAGGTGCCGATTTCTGTTACCCGATCATGCGCTTGAATTTTTGGCATAAGTTTAGCGTAAATCCGCTTTTGCACATCCAAAAAATCAAGCAATTTCAAGGCTTTACGGAGTCTCTTAATACATACCGCCCATGCCGCCCATTTCGGGAGCGGGAGCAGCGGGTGCGGGGGGCTGGGGCTTGTCGGCCACCAGAGACTCGGTGGTCAGCACCATGCCGGAGACGCTGGCGGCATTCTCCAGAGCGGAGCGGGTCACCTTGGCGGGATCCACGATGCCGCTGGCGATCATGTCGCAGTACTCCTCCTTGTAGGCGTCGAAGCCGTAGCCGTTCTTGCCGGAGGTACGGACCTTCTCCAGAATGACGGAGCCGTCCAGACCGGCATTGGCAGCGATCTGGCGGATGGGCTCCTCCAGAGCCTTGGCCACGATCTGCACGCCGGTCTTTTCATCACCCTCCACCTCGTTCAGCAGGGCGGTGACAGCGGGGATGACGTTGACGTAGATGGTGCCGCCGCCGGCCACGATGCCCTCTTCCACAGCGGCCTTGGTGGCGTTCAGAGCATCCTCAATGCGGAGCTTCTTCTCCTTCATCTCGGTCTCGGTAGCAGCGCCCACCTTGATGACGGCCACGCCGCCGGCCATCTTGGCCAGACGCTCCTGCAGCTTCTCCTTATCGTACTCGCTGGTGGTCAGGCCGATCTGGTTGCGGATCTGAGCCACACGGTCGGCGATAGCCTGCTTGTCGCCCATGCCGTCCACGATGATGGTGTTCTCCTTGGTGACCTTCACCTGACGGGCACGGCCCAGCATATCCACGGTGGCGTCCTTCAAGGTCAGACCCAGCTCCTCGCTGATGACCTGACCGCCGGTGAGGATGGCGATATCCTGCAGCATCTCCTTGCGACGATCACCAAAGCCGGGGGCCTTGACGCACACCACGTTCAGGGTGCCACGCAGACGGTTCACGATCAGGGTGCTCAGGGCCTCGCCCTCAACATCCTCAGCGATGATGAACAGCTTCTTACCGGCCTGCACCAGCTGCTCCAGCAGGGGCAGGATGTCGGAGATGACGGAGATCTTCTTATCGGTGATGAGGATGTAGGCGTCGTCGATGACGGCCTCCATCTTCTCGGTATCGGTGACCATGTAGGGGGTGACGTAGCCACGGTCGAACATCATGCCCTCCACCACCTCGGAGTAGGTCTCGGCGGTCTTGGACTCCTCGATGGTGATCACGCCGTCGGAGGAGACCTTCTCCATTGCCTCGGCAATGAGCTTGCCGATGAAGGCGTCGCCGGAGGAGACGGTACCCACACGGGCGATGTCATCGGTGCCGTTGACCTTCTGGCTCTGGGCACGGATGGCGGTTACGGCGGCCTCCACGGCCTTGGACATACCCTTCTTCATGACGATGGGGTTGGCACCGGCGGCCAGATTCTTCAGACCCTCACGAACCATGGCCTGTGCCAGCAGGGTAGCGGTGGTGGTACCGTCACCGGCCACATCATTGGTCTTGGTGGAAACCTCACGCACCAGCTGAGCACCCATGTTCTCGAACGGATCGTCCAGCTCGATCTCCTTGGCGATGGACACGCCGTCGTTGGTGATCAGGGGAGTGCCGAACTTCTTATCCAGCACCACATTGCGGCCCTTGGGGCCCAGAGTGACCTTTACGGTATCCGCCAGCTGATTGACGCCGGACTCCAGCGCCTTGCGGGCCTCGTCGCCACGCTTAATGATCTTGGACATATTGATTGCCTCCTATATTGCAGATAATGATTTTACAAAAATGTCATTCCGAGGGAGCAAAGCGACCGTGGGAATCCGTAATACCCTGTCTATAAGGCCGGGGAGAACGGATCGCCACGACCAGTCTGCGGACCGGTCTCACAATGACAGCGCAGAAGTCTTACTCGACGATGGCAAGAATGTCGCCCTGCTTGACGATGATATACTCCACATCCTCCAGAGTGACCTTGGTGCCGGCGTACTTGTCGGTGATGACCTTGTCACCGGGCTTGACGCTCATGGTGACGGTCTTGCCGTCCACCACGCCACCGGGGCCAACGGCAATGACCTCGGCCACAGAGGGCTTCTCCTTAGCGGAGCCGGTGAGGATGATGCCGCCCTTGGTGGTCTCCTCCGCCTCCGTCATCTTCAGCACCACACGATCAGCAAGCGGTGTCAGTTTCATGGTTGGTTCCTCCTTATATCTTTTATTAAAAACGAAATCAGCGTTAGCACTCATTGTTTAGGAGTGCTAACGCTGATTATCATACCACACTTTTCCGGTTTTGCAAGGGGGAAAACGGAAAATTTTGAAAAGTTCACAAAATATTAAATTCGGGGCTTCCGAGCGGTTCGGTTGCAGCTGCATCCGGCAGGGCCGAAGAAGTTCAGCCGCTTATCGGAGAGCTGGATGGTCACATCGTCGGAGGTGATGCACTCGCCGTCGAGACAGGTAACGATGTCCGGCTTTTCCGAGCGGATGCGGATCACCTTGGGGGTGGAACATCGGGCCAGATGGGGAAACTTATAGTATTGCCCCTTGGAGTAGGGATTGACGAACTTCATAAAGGTCAGGCGGCTGACCTTCTTCACCACCAGCGTGTTCAGAACGCCGTCATCCATCCGGGCCTCCGCCACCGGCATGAAGCCGCCGCCGTAGTAGCGGCCGTTGCACACCGCCACCAAGGCATAGTCATCCTCCACGGCCTCGCCGTCCAGCTCCACCGTCCAGTGGGAGCCGATGCCCTTGAAGAGGAAATTCACCATCAGGGACACGATATAGCTGCTCTTGCCGTCCAGAATGGGACTCTCGCTGAAGTTATGTACGTCCTTGGCCACCCGTGCATCAATGCCGGAGCAGGCGATGGTCAGGGCGATGCGGCCGTTGACGTCGATGGCGTCTATGGGGAATTGGGGAGCGTCCCACAGATTTTCGGCATCCCGGAATTTCTCCAGATCCTCCGGGCCAAAGTTTTTCAGGAAGTCGTTGCCGGTTCCCACGGGGATGACGGTCATGGAGGCGTTGTCGTAGCCGATGATGCCGTTGGCCACCTCGTTGACGGTGCCGTCGCCGCCACAGGCGTAGAATCGCAGTTCCTCACCGCTCTGGCACAGGCGGCGGGCGATCTCCGTGGCGTGGCCCTGCTTCTTGGTCAGCAGGCACTGCACCTCCAGCCCGTGCTCCTGCCGCAGCTTCTCCGCCATATCATAGATTTTTTGGCGGCTGTCGGACTTGCCCGCCGTGGGATTGATGATGAAAACGTGCTTCATAGCAAACGCCTCCCGGGTCTTTAAGAAAAAGTTACAAAGGCTATTGTAGCATCAGGGTAGAAAATTGAATGAACAAATTGAAAACTTGTGGGGAAAACCGTGGGATATTGACGAAGCCCTTACACATTGCCGTACATGAACAGGTCGCACTTGATCATGCCGTTGTAGAGCTTGCGTTTCTTGACGGCGGGCCGCCCAAAGGACCGCTCGAACTCCGTATGGCTGCTGAGCACCAGCGTTCGCCAGCCCTCCGGCAGTCGGCACCAAACCTGTCCCAGCTCCCGGTACAGGTCCTCGGCCTCCCGCTTCTCCATCAGCCGCTCGCCGTAGGGGGGATTGGTCACCAACTGGCCGTAGGTGCTGTCCCGGCGGAAGTCTCTCATGTCCGCCACCTCGAAGCGGATCATATCCTCCACCCCCGCCTTGCGGGCATTGTCCTTGGCAATGGCCACGGCACGGGGGTCGATGTCGCCGCCCCAGATGTCGTAGTGGCCGTGGAATTCCTTGTCCATGGCCTCGTCCGCCGCATCCATCCACACCTTGGCCGGAAGGAACGCCCACCTCTGGGCGTCGAAGCTGCGGTCCAGTCCCGGCGCACGGTTTTTGGCAATGAGCGCCGCCTCGATGGGAATGGTGCCGGAGCCGCAGAAGGGGTCGCAGAGGGGATCCTTCCCCCGATAGCGGGACAGCAGTACCATGGCCGCCGCCAGCGTCTCCCGCAGGGGAGCCTCCACGCCCACGGCCCGGTAGCCCCGCTTGTAAAGCCCCTCACCGGAGGTATCCAGACACAGGGCTGCCTCGTCCTTGAACAGGGAGAAGCGCACCTGATACTTCACACCGTCCTCCGGGAACTGCTCCCGGTGATAATGAGCCTTCATTCGCTCCACCATGGCCTTCTTGATGATGGACTGGCAGGCCGGCACGGAGTGCAGCTGGGAGGAAATGGAGTAGCCCTTCACCGGGAAGGCGGCGTTCTCCGGCAGGTAGTCCTCCCACGCAATGGCACGGGTCCCCTGAAACAGCTCCTCGAAGCTGCGGGCCGGGAAGCGGCCCAGCACCAGCAGCACCCGTGCGCCGCACCGCAGGTTCAGGTTCAGCCGTGCCGCATCCGCCAGCGTTCCCCGGCAGAGGATGCGGCCGTTCTCCGCCTGCACCTCCTGCAGGCCCAGTCTTTTCACTTCGTCGCTTACCAGCTTTTCAAGCCCCAGCAGGCAGGGGATCAGATACGTTTCCATAGACGGTGGTCCTCTCAGTATGATTCACGGACAGGGGCTGCGCCCTGTTTCTCCCAGTATATCGGATATTCCCCCAAAGCGCAAGAGCGGCAAAAAATTTCACCGGAGGGCTTGACAGTAAACCGTACTACTCGTATAATACGGTTAGAAAGCGTACTATACGAGTAATACGGTTGAAGGAGGCGATGCCATGATACAGTTTGATTCCTTTATGCAGGCGGAGGGCGTACCCATCTACCAGCAGATCATCCGCTATGTCAAGCAGGGGATCGCAGCCGGGACCATCCGGGACGGGGAGGAGCTGCCCTCCCGGCGGGTGCTGTCGGCGCTGCTGGCGGTGAACCCCAACACGGTACAGAAGGCCTATCGCATGATGGAGGAGGAGGGACTGGTGGAATCCCATACCGGAGCCAAGAGCTGCGTCCACGCCGACGCCGGACGGGTGGCGGCGCTGCGACAGGAGCTGACCGAGACGGAGCTGCGTGCCATGGTCCGTAGCATGAAGCGCATGGGGCTGGACAGGCAGAGTGCCTGGAGCCTGTTTGAGAGACTGTATGCAGAGGAGGAGACGGAATGAACAAGCAGCTTTCGGTGATGGGACTGGCGGCACGGGCCAGCATGGTCCCGGTACTCATTGCCGCCGGACTGACGGCACTGGCGGTGGGTGCGCTGACGTATCTGGCAAATCCCGAACACACAGGCGGTGCCGCCGGTGTGGGAGCGGCGCCGCTGGCTGCCGCCGTGGGCTATCTGATGGTGATGGTCATGCTGTGCCTGGGGGGCTGCGGCTTCGGCAGCCAGACGGCCTACACGGTCCGCCGCCTGCGCCTGCGGGAGGAGCTGGTGGATCTGTGGTGGGCGGCGTACCACGCCGCCATGCTGCTGGTGCTGTGGGCGCTGGTGGCGACGGCAGCGCTGCTGGGGATGCAGCTGAAGCTTCAGGGGCTGGAGCCCAACTGGGGTGTCGGCCCCCAATCCCTGATGCTGCTGGTGTACAGCGACTCCTTCCTGCACCACCTGGTGCCGCTGGCGGATGCGGCGGTGTGGGTGACGGATGCGGCGCTGCTGGCAGCCAACGCACTGGCGGCGGCCCTGTTCATCCGGAGCCAGCGGCGGGGACGGCTGAACCTGTGGCCACTGCTGACGGTGGGTGTCACGATGTTTACCTTCACGGTGGATGTCGCCGACAATGCGTGGATGGCGATGCTGCTGACGGCGCTGGCCCTTATGGGCTGGATGCTGGAGCTGCTGTTGACAGGAGGTAAGAACCGTGAGGAATAACTGGTTTTCGCGGGAGGGCCTGACGGCGGCCCTGCCCCCCAACGTGGAGGCCGGGCGTATGGCCGGCATCATCCGCAGTACCCTGCTGGGGGCCGTTTTTTGGGGCGGCATACTCTTTGCCTGCCGCTATGGCAGCGCCTATCAGAGCTTGATGGAGTGGGACCCGGTGCGAAACCGCTCCGTGGTGCGGGAGGGAGCAAGGATGCTGCCCTTCTGGCAGACCATGGAGCCTGCGCTGGTGCTGCTGGCCCTGCTGGCACTGGGGGCGCTGCTGTCGGCCACGGTGCTGTATGCCTCTTACTATCAGGGCGGGCGCAGCATCTATCTCATGCGGCGCCTGCCGGATGGCGGCCGCACCCTGCGCCGTCAGGTGTGGACGGTGCCGCTGCGGTGGATGGCGGCCTGCATAGCGGCTGCGGCGGCGCTGTCGGTGCTGTGCTGGGCGGCTTGGCGTCTCATTACCCCGGCGCAGACCTTGGGCCACGGATTATTCGGAATATGAAGCTGAAGGAGGGAACCGTTATGCTGGAAATTTCTCATGTAACAAAGAAATATCGGGACAAGGAGGCCCTGTCGGATGTGTCGCTGACCATCCCGCAGGGGCAGATCGTGGGGCTGTTGGGGGAGAACGGTGCCGGAAAGACCACGTTGATGAAGTGTATTTTGGGCTATCTGCGCCACGAGGGCGTTGTGACGCTGGACGGCGAGGCCATCGGGCCGGGGAATATCCACAGGCTGTCCTTTGCCACCTGCGAGCACTCCTTCTTTCCGGCCCTGTCCCCGGCGGATCACCGGGACTTCTATCAGGCCCATTTCCCTGCCTTCAACGATCGGCGGTTCCGCCTGCTGACGGAGTTCTTTCAACTGCCGCTGCACAAGCCCCTGCGGAGTTTTTCCACCGGCATGAAGAACCAGCTGGAGGTGACGCTGGCCCTGTCACAGGGGGCGGACTACATCCTCATGGACGAGCCCTTCTCCGGCAGCGACCTCTTCAACCGGGAGGACTTCTACCGGGTGATGCTGGGCCTGCTGTCGGATCACGAGACGGTGATCCTCTCCACCCATCTGCTGGAGGAGGTCAAGACTTTCCTGTCCCGTGCCGTCCTGCTGCGGCAGGGGCGGCTCATCGGAGACATCTCCCAGCAGGAGATGGAGGACGAGGATCTGGTGACCCGTGTGAAGCAGACTTATCACTATCAGGCGGATCGGGTCCGCAAGGCCCTGAGCCAGCTGCCGGACGAGGAGGGGTGACATGAAACGCACATGGAGAGCCATTTTGGCCCTGACGCTGGTGTGTGCCGTGGCCCTGACGGCTGCCGCTATGGCCTTGGGCTCCAAGGCCCTGCCGCTGACGATGACGGACGCCTGCACCATTGGCGATCCCGCCGCCGCAGAGGGCCTGCATATGGCCGCCCGCATCGGCATGGAGCAAAACCGCCTGCAATGGCGCATGGACTACGACCCCGCCGCCGACACCACCGACGCATCCTTCCGGCTGGCGTACAGCGACCGGAGCGGGCAGTGGATCTTTGACGGCTATGGCTACAACATCCAGTGCCTGCTGGTCGATCAGGAGGACGACAGCGACCCCATCTGCCGGGAGGTCCTGCGGCAGGCCCGTGCCTCCGGCGAGGAGACGGTGGACGTGACGGTGCATCTGGCGGACTACTGGCAGGACCTGCCCCTGTCCCTCAGCGGCGCCCCCTGGTCCGGCGGCGAAGACTTTGTCGATGTCTACGGCCCGTGGGACATTGGCGATACCGTACCCTTCCCGGCCCTGAGCATCCCGGTGAGAGCGTCCGACGACCTCACCGTGGCGCTGGCCCGCAACGCAGACGGCAGCTATGAGATCAACGGCTACGACTTCACCGGGATCTCCTCCGCCATGTACTTCACTCCCTTCAGCCTGCCGCTGGAGGGCGGTACCCTCACCACTCTGGGCATCGATCCGGCGGCGCAGCCCCAGCCCGACTGGGCGCCGGAGGGCTATGGCCTGTGGTACGTCCCGGTGCAGATGAATGATGACGGGAGCAGCACTCCCGTGCCGTCCCGCCGCCAGCTGGTGTACCCCCTGGATATCACCCGCCAGCAGGTGGTGACCCTGAAGCAGGAGAAGCTCGGCGGCACGGTGTATCTCATGACGCAGGAGGACGGCCAGCTGGTGCTGCGCCTGCTGGAGGGCGGCACCTACCGCCTGCTGCAGGAGCTGTCCCTCGGCCCGGTGCCGGAGGCAGATCCCGGTACGGGCGGGTATCATACTCTGACCATCCGGGACGGCTTCGCCGTGGTGCTTTGGGAAGATCAGCTGACGGTGCTGTCCCGGACGGAGGAGGGCTATCATCTGGACTACACCTGCCCCACACAGACCGCCTACGTCACCGGCTATACCGTCAGCTTCACCGATCCGGAGCTGGAGAAGCAGGACGATGAGGATGCCATGCCGTATACCGTGGCGCCCAACTTCGCCATGGCCTATCAGGACGGGAAGCTGGCGGTGGCCGCCTACGTCGGCAACAGCAGCATGGTGTGTGTCCTGCTGCTGGAGGTCTACGGCCCGGAGGGGCTGCTGTACGCCACCGCCAGAGTCCCCAGCGTGGAGCGGCAGTTTGCCGCCGACAATGTCCGCTCCATGTGGGTGCGGGAGGACAAGAAGGCCCCCTTCCCGGAGGCGGATATCTCCACCCCCATCCCGGAGCTTACTTGGGAGAAATGACGAAGCATCCCCCGATCCTCTGTGTAAAAATCTGAAAATTGCCATACTGCGTGCGAAATGATGGACACCCTGCCTCCACCGTGATACAATGCAGAAAAACACCCTCAAATGTGAGGGCTTTCCCGCAGGAACGGTTTACTACCCTGCGAAAGAGAGATTTTTGCGGAGAGGAAGGGGATGGGTGATACCAATGGGTCGCTGAAAAATACGGGTTCATCAAATGACAAGTGAATAAGAAGGAGTCTGACGAATATGCGTAAAACGAGTGTACCTGCACCCTTCCGGGGGTTGATGATCGCCGGGGTCGTTGTGGCTGTGGCGGCGCCCTTTTTGGGTTGGATCCTCCAGGCACTGGCACTGCTCATCAATTCCTATTGGTCTACCCCCTGCATCGACGACATTCTGGTGGAAGTGATCCCCTGTGTCCGGCTGGGCGGCGTTCTGCTGTTCCTGTGGGGCGCTTTGGGCTGGCTATTCAACCGACGAGAAAAGGAGGACGGACAATGAAAAAGTATCTCTACCTGTTGGCAGGTCTGGCGGCGGGGTTTGTACTGGTTTTCATGGGGACGGCTATCTGCCAGTATCTGCACCTGACACAGTCCGGCTATGTCCGCTACGACGACTCTGTGGAGGTCGTGTATCAGCAGGTGGCGGAGTACGCCGGGGTGGACCCGGCTACCCTCTCCATCCACGCCAAGCGGCAGGTGGGAGATGACATTTTCGTGCTCTGGAAAACGCCGGACCGCACCGAGGTCAGCATGACGCAGCTGCGGCAGGCCAGCTTCGGCGGACACACCTACCTCTGCCCGGAGGCCGGTCTGCTGGCCCGGACGGATGACGATCCCGCCCGCCGGTACGGAAGATCGCCTGCCATTGACAAGATGCTCACCACCACCGGTGACCCGGCCCGGACGCTGCTGGTGCTCAGCGGCGATGTCAGTGACCTCCAAGGGGGGCGTCTGACGCTGGATTATAGACTCACCTCCGCTATTTCCCAGACCTCCGGTATCCCGGAGCAGGACCACTGCCCGGAGAGCTTTTCCGTAGAGCTCAGTGGCCCCTATGTGCTGATCCCCCTGTGGCTCTCCGGCGTGCCGGAGGGGCTCTATGGCACCCTGTACGATGCCGACGGTCAGGTCGTGGACACCTTCTGATGCTTTGAAGCGATATATTACGAGGGACGCCGGTTGGGCGTCCCTCTCTTTATCCCCGCTCTTTTCCACATCCCCGGCAAAGCCGCCGCCCGTCTCTTGGCGATTTTGACAAAAATTTAACAGGATGGAAATAACAGTGGCATCCCGCCGCCGGATATGATATAATCAAGCCAGAAACCAAGGGGAAACCCGAAAGGAGGAGCTATGATCGTCATTTGGATCGCAGCCATCGTGGTCTTTGGCATCGTGGAAGCGGTGACGGTGGGACTGGTCTCCATCTGGTTCGTGCTGGGCGCCGTGGCCGGTCTGCTGGCGGCGGTGCTGGGGGCGGCCCTGTGGGTGCAGATCGTCCTGTTCTTCGTGGTGAGCATTGCGGCGCTGGCGGCGACCCGTCCGCTGGTGCAGAAGATGCTCCACAGGGACGAGACGCCCACCAACGCCGACCGGGTGCTGGGCCAGACGGCCCGTGTCACCGAGACCATCGACAATACCGTCCCCACCGGAGCAGTGTACGCCGACGGCAAGACGTGGACGGCCCGCAGCGCCAGCGGCCGGGTCATTCCGAAGGATACGCTGGTGAAGGTACAGCGCATGGAGGGCGTGCGGCTCTTCGTGGAGGAAGAAGCGGGTCAGCCCGTCCATTCATAAAACAAACAGGAGGAAGAACAAATGCCTACCAACAATCTGTCTGTCCCCGGTATCGTAGGGATCGCCATTCTGGTGATTCTGGTGCTCGTGATCATCGTCCGCAACATCTATGTGGTGCAGCAGTCCCGTGCCTATGTGGTGGAGCGGCTGGGTGCCTTCCACTCCGTGTGGGGCGTGGGCCTGCATCTGAAGGTCCCCTTCATTGAGCGTGTGGTGAAGAAGGTAAGCCTGAAGGAGCAGGTGGCGGATTTCGATCCCCAGCCCGTCATCACCAAGGATAACGTCACCATGCAGATCGACACCGTGATCTACTTCCAGATCACCGATCCCAAGCTGTATACCTACGGCGTGGAGTATCCCATGAACGCCATCGAGAACCTCACCGCCACCACCCTGCGCAACATCATCGGCGAGCTGGAGCTGGACCAGAGCCTTACCTCCCGTGACACCATCAACGCCAAGATGCGTGCCATTCTGGACGAGGCCACGGACCCCTGGGGCATCAAGGTCAACCGTGTGGAGCTGAAGAACATCCTGCCGCCCCGTGAGATCCAGAACGCCATGGAAAAGCAGATGAAGGCCGAGCGTGAACGCCGTGAGTCCATCCTGCAGGCCGAGGGCGAGAAGGCCAGTAAGATCCTGGTGGCTGAGGGCGAGAAGCAGTCCGCCATCCTGAAGGCCGACGCCGCCAAGCAGGCCAAGATCATGGCCGCTGAGGCCGAAGCCGCCTCCATCATGAAGGTGCAGCAGGCGCTGGCCGACGCCATGCGGATGCTCAACGAGAATGCCCCCAACGATCAGGTCATCAAGCTGAAGGCGCTGGAGGCCTTCCAGAAGGTCGCTGACGGAAAGGCCACCAAGATCATCATCCCCAGCGAGATCCAGGGACTGGCCGGTTTGGCCGCCTCCGCCAAGACCCTGCTGGAGGACGACAAGCCGGAGCAGAATCAGTAATTTCCCCATAACGATCGCAAAACCATAGAAGGGACGCCCGCTGGGGCGTCCCTTTTTCCATCCCTGCCGGCAGAAACCCTTTCCGCTGCCTGCCGGCGGTGCAGCAAAAAAGGGCCCCGGACATTTGTCCGGGACCCCATATGCTCTATGCCATGACAAAGCGCTTACTTTCAGCGCCTTACTCCGTCTCGATGAGACCGTAGCCGCCGTTGTTGCGGTGATACACCACGCAGATATTGCCGGTCTCCACGCTACGGAATACATAGAAGGAGTGATCCAGCAGGTTCATCTGCAAAATGGCCTCCTCGGTGCTCATAGGCTTCACGGCGAAGCGCTTGGTACGCACCAGATGATACTCCGGCTCCTCCACCACATCGAACTCGGCGGGGATGTTGGAGGTCAGAGCGTCGGGGCGCAGATTCCGGGCCAGCCGGGTCTTGTTCTTGCGGATGCGGCGGTCGATGAAGGCCACCGCCTCGTCAATGGCGCCCCGCATATCCCCATCGGGGTCCTCCTCCTGCGCCCGAAACAGCGTGCCGTTGGCGGCCCGGATGGTCAGCTCCACCACGCAGCGGTTCTTTTTTTCTACGGCGAAGGTCACAAAGGCGTCTGCCTCCTCCGGGAAGTACCGATCCAGCTTGCTGATCTTCTTCTCGGCATATTCCTTGATGGAGTCGTTCAGCGCAACTTTCTTACAGGCAAATGTGAACTTCATGTGGCTTGCTCCTTTCCAAGTGTCCTTTGCAAAAAGGGGGAAGGGTCGGGGAGAGGTTTCCCCTTATCCTTGTGGGCATTATACCATGTTGCATACTGTTTGAAAAGGTGCTTTGCCTATTTTTGTGGATAATTCACAAAAAGTTAAAATCCACGACAAATTCGACAGGAAACGGAAAAAGTTCCCGTTTTCCGCCAAAAGCTCCTATTTACAAAACTGTCGGACGGGTATATCATAAGCATCGGAAGCTTTCCAATATCCCACCCGCTTGGGCCGCTCTGCTTGCAGGGCGGCTCCTTTTTATGGAAAGCCACAAAATCATCCCATCAGCACCTGCGCTGCGGCATCACAGCCGAGAGAAGAACCTCCTTCACCCATAGATGTTCTTGCACATTTCAGCAGATATGGTATACTGTAAATCAGAGAATAACAGGATAGGGAGGGCTGATTCGGATGCGTATCACCCGTCGTGAGAAAAAATTCTGGGAGCAGCACCTGAGCTGCGTTCGCCATATCACACTGGACCCCAAGGGGCCGGGTGTAGTGCGGCTGCACATGATCCCGCCACGGGCGGAGGGGAAGGACGAACCCTTCCTTCTACTGCTGAACGGGGCCAAACTGATCCCGCTGAATCTCAGCTGGGCCATTCTGCTGGCCAACTTCATGGCGGCCTTGGAGCACTTCTTCACAGAGGGGGACAACGCTCCGGACCGTGAGGTGGAGCAGGCGGATTGGGAGCGCCTGGCGGAGGGGGCCGTGACGGCCACCCGCAGCGTTTACCCCCGGACCAAGCCGGAGCAGCTTCGGGAGGACCTTGCTCTGCTGATGGAGAGCCTCATCGCCATCGCACGGGGGCAGGAGCCGCCGGTGGAGGTAGGGACCCTAAGTCTGGGGGACTATGCCCCCTATATGTCGGCACCCCACCGCATGGACCTGATGGTCAGCGCCATGACGCAGGACGGCGCATGGCACTGCAATCAGAAGTGTCTCCACTGCTACGCCGCCGGACAGCCCATGGGCGAGAGCCGGGAGCTGACCACCGCTCAGTGGAAGGAGGCGCTGGAGCGCCTGCGCCACGCCAATATCCCGCAGGTGACCTTCACCGGCGGAGAACCCACCCTCCGGGCGGATCTGGTGGAGCTGGTGGGGGCCGCCCAGTGGTTCGTGACCCGCCTCAACACCAACGGTCGTCTGCTGACGCCGGAGCTGTGCCGCCGGCTGTATGAGGCAAGCCTTGACAGCGTGCAGGTGACGCTGTACAGCGCCGACGCCGCCGTCCACAATACGCTGGTGGGCGCACCGGGCTTCGATGACACGGTGCAGGGTATCCGCAACGCTGTGGCGGCGGGCCTGATGACGTCGGTGAACACGCCGCTGTGCAGCCTGAATCGGGATTATGCCGCTACCCTCCGCTTCGTGCATGAGCTGGGAGTGCGATACGTCACCTGCTCCGGGCTCATTCCCTCCGGCGGCGCCGAGACGGAGGCCAGCCAGGCCACCCGCCTGACGCAGGAGGAGCTGACTGCCGTGCTGCGTCAGGCCGTGGAGACAGCGGAGGAGCTGGGCATGGAGATCGACTTCACCAGTCCCGGCTGGCTGCCGGAGGAAACGCTCCGGGGGCTTGGCCTGCACCTGATCCCCAGCTGCGGAGCCTGCCTGAGCAACATGGCCGTCACGCCCGACGGGCAGGTAGTTCCCTGCCAGAGCTGGCTGGGCGGCACCACGCTGGGGAACCTCCTCACCGACGACTGGCCCACCATCTGGGACGGCGAGGCCTGCCGGGCCATCCGGGCCAAGAGCGCCAAGCTGGAGCATATCTGCCAGCTGGGCGAGGGAAACAGAGAGGGGTGCTGACCATGAAAAAGACCATTTGCCGGGCGCTGCTGTGCCTGCTGCTGGCGGCCTGCCTGCTGCCCTTGACGGCCCGCACTGCCCACGCCGACAAGATCTACGACGAGATCGTCAACTATCAGGTGGACGTCACTCCCAACACCGAGGACGGCAGTCTGACGATCCAGGTGACGCTGGACTGGAAGCCTCTGGAGGATCTGCCTGCCACCAACTCCCAGCAGGGCGGGGCCAAGGTCGGCATCCCCAACGGCTCCATCCGGGAGATGACGGCCCTCACCGACAACATCCAGAGCATCGATTACGACAACAGCCTCGCCTACATCGACTTTACCCAGTCCTACGATGCCAACGAGACCTTCCGCTTCGCTTTCCGCTGGGTGCAGGAATATATGTATACCCTCAGCGACAGCGGGGCCGTATCCTATGACTATACCCCCGGCTGGTTCAACGAAGCCCCGGTGGACGTCATGACCCTGACGTGGCACGACCCAGCCTCCGTGGCGGGCGTTGGCTCCGACGGCCAGACCGGCGGAGACCATGTGCTTACTGCCAACAATATGGAGCCGGGGGATCGACTGAACTTCACCGTGGAATATGCCAGCTGGCCCTCCACCCTGTATTGGGAGAACAGCCGGGATAATCTGCCGGATAACAGCCGGGGCGACGACTCCTATGACGATTCCGACGATTCCGATAACTGGGTATTCACCATATTCGTGATATTCGTTCTGGTGATCTTCTTCGTGGTCCGGGCCGCCGTCTACGACGGCTATGCCGGCGGCTTCGGCACCCGCTACGTATTCGTCCACGGCCTGTGGTATCCCGCCGGCCCGGATGGCCGCCATCCCCGTCCCGGCTCCGTTGGCACCAAGCATAAGCCCGCCCCGCCCCGCAGCAGCGGCTTCGGCGGCGGAAAGCGTGGCGGCGGTTTTGGAGGCGGTGGCTTCGGCGGAGGCGGCAGCCATTGCGCCTGCGCCTCCAGCTGTGCCTGTGCCTGTGCTTGCGCCTGCGCCGGCGGCGGCCGGGCTGGCTGCAGCGCCAAGAATCTGTATGGCGCCGTGAAGCTCAGCGAGGAGCTGACTGAAAACCTGTAATTTATCCCGATTACGCAGCGTGACCGCCCCGGTTGCGCTGCGTAATTGTTTGCGCTGTGGGTTTACCATGGATGACAATGTTGCCCGATCATAGAGCACCGTTTTCGCACGGAGGATGTGGCACCGGCAAAACTCGCCCCCAAAAAGCAAGCAGGCAGAAGCTTTACGCTTCTGCCTGCCTATTTTCAATTATCTTCTCCTGCGCCCGCTGCCCCGCTTCCCCGCCATATAGCGGTTCAGCTCCGACTGTTTGCTGTCGGACTGGGTCATGAACTGCTTCAGCTTGTCCTCGAAGGACGGCTCCGCCGGGGGCTGCATGGCCACTGTGGCCTGTGCCGGACGGGGAGACCGCCCGCCGCTGCGGGGACCGGGACGACCGCCCTGGGGCCGGGCCGATCGGGCCGGCTGCGGGCGTTCCTGCTGGGGTTGGGCCTGCTTGATGGACAGATTGATTTTCCCCTCCGGGGAGACGGAGAGGATCTTCACGGTGACCTCCTGCCCCTCGGTGAGGTAGTCGTGGACGTCGCTGACAAAGGCAGCGGCCACCTCTGATATGTGGACCAAACCGGACTTCCCGCCGGGTAGGCTCACGAATGCGCCGAATTTGGTGATTGCGGTGACTTTCCCGCTGATGATCGTCCCAACCGCCAGTTCCATATACTTCTCTATTGACTCCCTTCGGTGTTGAAATGGGGATGCTCAGTTGTTCACGTCCGGAAAGATGCGCTCGCCGTCCTCCGCCAGCCCCAGCCGGTCACGGGCCAGCCCCAGAATGTAGTCCGGGTCGTCGGCGTGGGACAGCGCATCCTTCAGGGAGTTGTTCTCCTCCTCCTTCTGCTCCACCTGAGTGCGGAGCCGTGCCTCCTGCTCCTTGGCGGCGGAGAGGTCACCATAGACTTCCACCAGCTTATAGGCCATCACGCCCAGCAGGATCAGCAGCACCAGTGCGCCCAGCAGACCGCTCCGGCGTTTTTTTGTGTTTTTCTTCCGTGCCATAGCGGTCTCCTTTCCTGTGCCTTGCAGATGGGGGATACTCCCACCGATACTGTTTCATTGTAGCGTATTTTTTCCAAAAAAGAAAGTGTTTTTTCAGGGAATTCCCGATTTTTTTCGCCAACTTTACACCAAAGTGCAGCGGAAGTGCCAGCAGCCGTCCAAAGGCAGCGGCAGCGGCGGCCCAAAAGTCCCACAGCGGCCGCAGCAGCGGCGCCAGCAGCAGAAAATACAGCCCCGCTCCGCCGCAGGCTCCCAGCAGCAAAAAGAGCCGTGCCTCGCCCCGGCTCACCGCCGTCAGGAACCACACCATCAGCACCAGTCCGCCCCCGGTGAACAGGGCATCCGTCAGGTGGATCAGCCGACCCCGCCGCAGGGGCCGCAGCAGATCATAGACCACCCCACCCAGCATCCCCAGCAGCGCCGCCTGCCCCAACAGCAGCAGCTGGGCGGAGACATAGTTCTCCATCCCCTCAGCCGAACAGCCGGGACAGCAGGGAGGTGCGCCCTGCGGCAGGCTCCTCATAGCTGATGGAGTCGATGTGGCCGTCCACATGGAGCTCTCCGCCGTCCAGCGTGAGCTTTCCGATGTGCAGTCCCTCGCCAGTGACCACCAGCTCCCCCACGCAGGTGGACATGACGATGCACGTCTCGTCGAATCGGGCCACGTCCTCCACTCCGGATACCGTCAGACGCTCCCGGCCATCCAGCTCCAGCCGGTGGTGCAGGGGAGCGCCGGTGATCTCATATGCCATAAAAAAGCTCCTTTCATACACATACATACTACGATATGTGTATGAAAGGGGCTCTTCGGTTATGACGGGCTGTCCATGATCTCCCGGTACATGGCGGCGGCCTCGGCCTTACCCACATTGTCCGCTACGGTGAGCACCTCCACCTCCAGCGTCCGCTGGCCGAAGCGGATGGCGATGCGGTCGCCGGGCTTCACGTCGTAGGAGGCCCGCTGCACCCGGCCATTGACCATGACACGCTCATTGTCGCAGGCCTCATTGGCCACGGTACGGCGCTTGATGAGCCGGGAAACCTTCAGATATTTGTCCAGACGCATGAAACGTCGCTCCTTTCATGAAAAGGTCGGTGTGCCGCAGCACACCGACCGAAACCATATAAAACCTTACTTCGCAACGGCGTCCTTCAGAGCCTTGCCGGCCTTGAAGGTGGGAACAGCGGAAGCGGGGATCTCGATGGTCTCCTTGGTCCGGGGATTCAGGCCGGTGCGGGCGGCACGCTTCTTCACCTCGAAGGAGCCAAAGCCCACCAGCTGGACCTTGTCGTCGTTCTGCAGGGCCTCGGTGATGGAAGCCAGAGTAGCGGTGATGACAGCCTCGGTGTCCTTCTTGGACAGGCCGGCCTTCTCGGCGGCAGCGGCGATCAGTTCGGTTTTATTCATGGTGATTCCTCCTAAAAAATGTTTCTTTGGTACGTCTATATCCTAAAACGATATCCATCGCATTAAGATCGCTTGGCCTCGGCCCACAGGGCCTCCAGCGTTTCCAGCGGCAGCTGATCCACGGATTTCCCCATGGCGGCTGCCCCCTCCTCCACCGCCCGGTAGCGGCGGATGAATTTCTCACAGGTGCCGTGGATGGCGACCTCCGGGTCCACCCCGACAAAGCGCCCCACCTTCACGGCGGCAAAGAGCACATCTCCCAGCTCCTCCGTCACGTCGCCGTCTCCGGCGGCGGCCCGGTGCAGCTCGGATACCTCCTCATCCAGCTTGTCCAGCGCCCCGGAGATGTCCGGCCAGTCGAACCCGTCACGGGCGGCCTTGCTCTGGAGCTTCTCCGCCCGCCACAGTCCCGGCAGACTCCGGGCCACGGCATCCAGCGCCTGAGCGGTGGTCTGCTGGCCCTTCTCCCGGCGCTTGATGGCCTCCCAGCCCTCCAGCACCGTATCGGCGTCCTGCACCGTCTCCTGTCCCCCGAACACATGGGGATGCCGGAAGAGCATCTTGCGAACCTCACCGTCGGCCACATCGTCCATGGTGAAATCGCCGGCCTGCCGCTCGATGTCGGCATGGAATACCACCTGCAGCAGCAGATCCCCCAGCTCCTCCTTCAGCAGGGCAGGGTCCTCCCGGTCGATGGCCTCGGCGGCCTCATAGGCCTCCTCCAGCAGACTGCGCCGCAGGGAGGCATGGGTCTGCACTCGATCCCACGGACAGCCGTCCTCTGACCGCAGCAACGCCACGATGCGCAGCAGATCCGAAAGACCGTAATGCTCCTTCCTCTCAAAATCTATCATATTTACGCTCCTATTGCAAGACTTTTCGTCATTTGTGAGAGATCCTTAAAAAAATCCAGATGGTTTTCGCCGCTTTTTGGCGGCAAAAACGGCACACAGCTCCTCTCGGCGCACTGCCCCCAGCAGCAGGACGAGACCGCCGTACACCGCAGCGGCTGCCGCTACGGCTCCCAGCACGGCCAGCGGCAGGGAAGCCCGGTGTACCAGCATCCGGTAAAAGCCGGAGGCCGTCACCGCCATGGCCCCCACTGCCACCAGCGTCCGGAGAGGAACGCCCCAGCGAAAGACTATCCCGGTGGTGCGTCCCACCGCCAGTAGGTTCATCCCCGCAATAAGCGCATAGCAGAGCAGTGTTCCCACGGCGGCGCCCCGGATGCCCCAAGCGGGGTCCGACACCAGCCGGTAGCTGACAGCGATCTTCACCGCCCCGCCGGTGAGCAGCGTTACCACCGGGATGTGCTCGTGGCCCCATGCCTGCAAAATACCGCCGGAGACCACCATCAGGCACACGCACACGGCAGCCAGCCCCAGCACCCGCAGGTGATGGGCGGCGGCAGCGGCGGTCTGCACCTGAGCGGGGTACAGCAGCCGCAGGATAGGCCCCGCCAGAACGGACAGCCCTATCCCCGACGGCAGCGCCAGCAGCAGCGCCATCCGCAGGGCGGTGCGGGTGTGGCGGCGGGCCGTCCGCCAGTCGCCCTGTCCCAGCGCTCCGCTGATGGCCGGCACCAGACTGACGCTGATGGGATAGAGAAAGGAGGGCGGCAGGGAGAACAGCGTCAGGGCGAAGGCGTACTCCCCGTATTGCCGGTTGGCCTCCTCCAGCCCCAGACCCAACCGGCTCTGGAGGGCATCCATGGCCACGGACTGATCCAGCAGGGTGATGAAGCTCATGCCTCCGGCCCCCAGCGTAATGGGAACGCCGATCTTCAGCAGCTGACCCAGCACCTCCCGCCGGGAGGGCGGAGCGTCGCTGCCCATGCAGGAGGGCAGCCACCGCAGGGTCAGAACCAGCAGCGCCAGCAGTGAGCCTACGGTCACACCTGCCATGGCCCCGGCGGCCCCGATCTCCGGGGAGACGCCCCGGACAGTCAGGAGATACCACGTAAGGCCCAGCCCCACCACCAGCTTCCCGGCGGATTCCACCACCTGACTGACGGCGGTGGGCAGCATCTGCCCCTGCCCTTGGGTGTAGCCCCGGATGGCGGACAGCAGACACACCGCCAGCAGCGCCGGGGCCAGTACCCGGATGGAGGGGGCCGCCAGCTCATTGTGCAGCAGGCCCGCCAGCTGCCGGGGAAAGGTCAGCATCACACCGCTGCCCACCAGCCCCAGCGCCAGAAATAACGCCAGCGCCACATGGAAAATGCGCCGCTGCCGCCGGGGTCTGCCCCTGCTCTGGGCGATGAGGCGGCTCATGGCCAGCGGCAGACCGGCGGTGGAGAGGGTCAACAGCACGCCATAGACGTTGTAGGCCGCCTGAAAGCAGCCCATGCCCCGACTCCCCAGCAGGTTGCCCAGTGGGATCTTATACAAGGCCCCCAGCAGCTTGCTGACCGCTACCGCCGCCGTCAGCAGGGCGGCACCCCCCAGAAAGCCCATGTACCCTCCCGTCCGGGGATGCTCATCCCCTCATGTTCTCATGGAATTGACGGAAGGCGGAGAGATTTTCCTCCAGCTTTTCGCTTCTCTGGATGTATTCCGTGGGGTACTTGGTGTGAAATACCCGCTCGATGCGCTGATGCACCGGATCCACCATCTTGGTGGAGCCACCGGCCCCCAGTGAGAGGATGCTGTGCAGCTCCTCCATGATGTAGATATTATACAGCCCCTCGGCTCCGGATATGCACCATCCGGTGTTTTCAAAGCTGCCGGACATATATTTTTGCCGGTACAGGTAGTAGGGGTGGAAGTCCGCCTGCCGCAGGGCGGCGTTGGCGTAGTCCAGCATCTCGCCCACCGCCTCCGCCGAGGGGATGGTGAAGTTCTCCAGCAAAATGCGGCTGCCTTTTTTCAGGCTCAGGGTATGGACGGTGATGTTGTCGGCCCCGTAGGACAGACACTTGTCCAGCGTCCGCCGGAAGCCCTCCGGCGTGTCCTCCGGCAGTCCGGCGATCAGATCCATGTTCACATGGGGAAAGCCCATGCCGGTGGCCAGTGCCATGGCCTCCTCCACGTCACGGGCCGTATGGCGGCGGCCGATGGCGGTGAGGACGTGATCCTCCAGCGACTGGGGATTGACGCTGATGCGGTCCACACCGTGATCCAGCAGCACTTGCAGCTTCTCCCGGTCGATGGTGTCCGGCCGCCCGGCCTCAATGCAGTATTCCACGCAGCCCGACAGATCGAAGCTGCGGTTCAGGTGGGTCAGCAGTCGGTCCATCTGATCGGCAGAGAGCGTGGTGGGAGTACCGCCCCCCATGTAGAAGGATTTGATGTGCAGCCCCGTCTCCTGCACCATTCGGGCGGCGTCGGTGATCTCCCGGTGCAGCACCTCCAGATACGGCTCCACCAGTCCCAGCGTCCGCTCCACGGACTGGGACACAAAGCTGCAATAGGCGCAGCGGGTGGGACAGAAGGGGATGCCAACATACAGGGAGATATCCTCCGGATTCAGCTCCGCCTTGGCTCTGCGGGAGGCCTCCGCCGTCTCGATGCACAGGCGGCGGCGTTCCGGCGAGACGAAGTAGGTGTCCCGCAGAACCCGGTCCACCTGCCGCTCCGTCATGCCCTCCTCCAGCATCCGGGAGGCCAGCTTGCCGGGGCGGATGCCCGTCAGCGCTCCCCAACTGGGGGTGATGCCGGTGATCTCCCGTGCCGCCTTGAAGAAGCTCAGCTTCACCGCCTTCTGGCGAAGGCGCTCCGCCTCATACTCCGTCAGCTGAGGGTTCACGGCGGTCCGGGAGATGCCACGGGCCGTCCGGCCGTGGTAGGTGATGGTGGTGACGGCGGTGTTATAGCGGGGGGAGCGGCTCAGCGTCACCAGCGCATGATCCTCCCCATCCTCCGCCGGCTCATAGACCGGCCGCTCCTCCGGGAAAAAGGCCAGCAGGCTCTGTTCCACGGCGTACCGGTCGTCGTGACCACGAAAGATCAGCTTCATGGCGTCCCTCCGTCACAGGGAGAGCCGCCGGGTCATGAAGGGATTCACCCGGCGCTCGTAGTCCAGCTCCGTGGCCCCCTCGTGGCCGGGATAGACCTTGTAGTTGCCGGGCAGCGCCGCCAGCCGGTCCAGCGAGGCCAGCATGGCCTTGGGGTCGCCGCCGGCGAAGTCCGTGCGGCCACAGGAGCCACGGAACAGGGTGTCGCCGGAGAACATCACGTCCCCTACCAGCAGACATACGGAGCCCTGGGTGTGGCCCGGCGTCTCCATGACACGGATGGTGAGGCTGCCCAGCGTCAGGGTGTCCCCCTCCTTGTAGTAGCGCTGGTTGTGCTCCGGCAGGCGGGAGAACATCATATCCATGTGCTTGGGCGGCTGGTCGGTGACGTCCTTCTCGTTGATGTACACCGGCACATCGGGGTACTTCTCCAGCAGAGGCCGGACGGCGGTGGTGTGATCGAAGTGACCGTGGGTCAGCAGGATGTACTCCAGACGGCAGCCGGAGCGGCTGACCATGTCGGCCACCTGCTCCGGCTTGTCACCGGGATCGATGAGGGCGCAGACTCTGGCCTCCTCATCGCACAGCAGGTAGCAGTTGGTGGCAATAAAGCCCACCCGGATGGAATCAATTTTCATGGGATATTCTCCTTTATCAAGCATCGCTGGGATGTGAATGGTCGTGTAGAAGATAGCGTGGGGATCGCATAGAGAAAAAAGCAGCCAAGCAGAGCCGGGATATACTCCGCCGATGGAGCATATTGGTCAGCTGGAGAGCTGGTCGGTGTCTACGATCAGGGTCAGAGGGCCGTCGTTGACGGACTGGACCAGCATATCGGCGCCGAATTCGCCGGTCTCGGTGTGGAAGCCCTTTTCCCGGCACAAGGCCACGAATTTTTCATACAGGGGGATGGCTACCTCCGGCCGGGCGGCGGCCAGAAAGTCCGGACGGCGGCCCTTGCGGCAGTTGCCGTAAAGAGTGAACTGGGATACCACCAGAATTTCGCCGCCCACCGTCTCCAGACCACGGTTCATTTTGCCGTCCTCGTCCTCAAAAATACGCAGGCCCACCAGCTTGTCCGCCAGCTTCACGGCTTGGGCCTCGGTGTCCTCATGGGTGATGCCCAGCAGGATCAGAAAGCCCTGTCCGATCTGGCCGATGGTCTTGCCGTCCACGGTAACGGAGGCACTTTTTACCCGTGTCAGTACAGCTCTCATGGAATATAGTCTCCTTTTTCGACAATATATGCGATGATTTTGATGAGTTGGAGCGATTTCGAGGGAGTGTCAACCGATTTTCACGTCGCAATGTGGCTGGAGATCGGCAGACACGACCATATGCGCTTTTGCACACTTTGCCAGCTATCGGAAAAGTGTGGCGCCGGAGGCGCATTTATCACCCGGCGGGGCGGGTAACACGCATGACACCGGAGATCTGCTCCAGCCGGCGCATGACAGCCTGCAGCTGCTGGCTGTCGGATACATCCACGGCCAGAGAGATCAGAGCGAAGCCGTCGGCGGTGGAGCGGGCGTTGAGAGAGGATACGTGGACCTTGGCGGCGGAGAGGATGGTGGAGATATCCACCAGCAGATTGGGCCGATCCTTGGACACTACCTGCAAATTGGTGCGGTAGGATTCCCGTGTTTTGCCGCCCCAGGAGACCTTGATCCAGCGGCCCGCCTCCTCCGGCGGACGGCGGGCGGGGTCGGCGTTGGGGCAGTCCTTACGGTGGACAGAGACGCCATAGCCACGGGTGATAAAGCCCACGATCTCGTCGCCGGGGACAGGAGAGCAGCACTTGGAGAACTTCACCAGACAGTTGCTGAGACCCTCCACCACGATGCCCTGCTCGCTGTGTTCCCGGACGGGGACGGCGGGGCGGGTCACCTCCGGCTGGCCCTCCACCGGCACCTCCGCCTGACGCTCTGCCTGATGCTGGTGCAGGATGCGCTGGATGTCCTCCCGCAGACGGCCGATGAGCTTCAGGCTGGTGACGCCGCCGTAACCGATGGCGGCATACATATCGTCCAGACTCTTGAAGGAGAGCTTTTTCAGAATGACGGGGAGATTTTCCTCCGCCGTCAGCTCCTTCAGAGTGACGCCGCAGCGCTTCAGCTCCGACTCAAAGGAGGAACGGCCGTTGACGATGTTCTCGTCCCGACGCTCCCGCTTGAACCACTGGCGTATCTTGGAGCGGGCATTGCTGGAGCGGGCGATCTTCACCCAGTCCCGGCTGGGGCCGTGGGCGGACTGGGAGGTGACCACCTCCACGATGTCGCCGTTTTTCAGGCGGGTATCAAAGGGGACCAGACGGCCATTGACCTTGGCCCCCACCATGTGGTTGCCCACAGCGGAATGGATGTTGTAGGCAAAATCGATGGGAGTGGCCCCGGCGGGGAGGTTGATGACGTCGCCACGGGGGGTGAACACGAACACCTCGTCGGCAAACATATCCACCTTCAGGGAGTGGATGAAGTCCTCGGCGTCGGCGCCCTCCTGATTCTCCAGCAGGCGGCGGACCCACTCATAGCGGCCCTCGTCTCCGGCCCCCTGCCCGTTCTGCTTATACTTCCAGTGGGCGGCGATGCCGTATTCGGCCACCTCGTGCATCTCACGGGTGCGGATCTGCACCTCGAAGGGGATACCGTTCTGGCCCACCACGGTGGTGTGGAGGCTCTGGTACATATTGGGCTTGGGGGTGCCGATATAGTCCTTGAAGCGGCCCAGAATGGGCTTATACAGGTCGTGGATGATGCCCAGCACATTGTAGCAGTCGGACACCGTGTCCACAATGACCCGGAAGGCGAAGAGGTCGTATACATCGTCCAGAGACTTGTTCTGGGTATACATCTTGCGGTAGATGGAGTAGGGGTGCTTCATGCGCCCATAGACGTAGCCGTCGATGTGGGCCTCCCGCAGGCGGCGGGTGATCTGGTCGTGGATGGAGGACATGAAGCCATCATACTGAGCGGCCTTTTCATTCAGAGCCTCCACGATCTCCCGGTAGCTGATGGGATCCAGATATTTCAGACTCAGGTCCTCCAGCTCCCACTTCATCTTCTGCATTCCCAGCCGGTGGGCAATGGGGGCATAGATCTCCATGGTCTCGAAGGACTTCTGCTTCTGCTTCTCCGGGGTCTGGTACTCCATGGTGCGCATATTGTGGAGCCGGTCGGAGATTTTGATGAGGATCACCCGGATATCTTTGCTCATGGCCATGAGCATCTTCCGGAGGTTCTCCATCTGCTCCTCCTCCTTGGAGGTATAGTGGACACGGGTCAGCTTGCTGACGCCCTCCACCAGATCCGCCACCGTGGGAGAGAAGAGCCGGGAGATGTCCTCGTGGGTGGCGGAGGTATCCTCGATGGTGTCGTGGAGCAGAGCCGCCTCGATGGACTCGGAGTCCAGATGCAGCTCCTCCGCCACGATCTGGGCCACCGCCAGCGGGTGGGTGATGAAGGGGGAGCCGTCCTTCCGCATCTGCGCTCCGTGGGCCTTGGCGGCGAACTCGAAGGCGGCCCGGATCTGCTGGAAGTTGGCGCTGGGGTTATAGCGGCGGACGGTGTCCTCCAGCTTGCGGTAGCGCTGCTCCAGATCAGCCCAGACCTCCGGGCGGATCTCCGGCACCAGAGACGCCGGTGCGGTGGTATTCTGGGTATCAGTCATGGTGATCGCCTCCCCGTTTGGGCTGCATGACCTCATGCAGGCCCTGTAAGTAACCGGATTCCTCCAAGCGGACGTGTTTCCCCTGGCCGGTGAGTGTGATGGAAATGGTGTCGCCCTCTTGCCGGAGGGTCAGCAGCTGCCGTTCCCGGAACACCTCCAGACAGAAGGCAGTCCGAAGGAAGGGGTCGGCCCCCTCCAGCCGGGCGGACAGCTCCCGCAGCAGCGGCAGGTAGCAGGCGGTGAGCCCCTCCGGGGGGACGGTGTGCTTCAGCGCCCGCCACAGCTGCACGCACTGGCTGCGGGAGGGCAGCAGGTGGACCGCCTCCTTGGGCAGGAGCCGGTCGCCCCGCAGACAGCGCTCTAACAGGTGCAGGCACTCATCCTCCCGTGTACTGACAGTGAGGGACGGGCGGATGTCCACCATTTGCAGCTGTACCGTGCGGTTGCCCCGAAATTCGTTGATCTGCAGATAAAAGGCCGCATCCACCCGGCTGCCCGCCGCAACGGGACAGGTGTCGGGGGAGACGGAGAAGAAAATACCGTCGAACTGGCTGCTGCCCTTGCTGAGCCGCAGCTTCAGGTGGCGATTCTGGCCCACGCTCTGCAGCCGCTCCAGCGTGGCGCCCATCAGGCAGAAGAGAGGGCGGGCATTGCCGGCGCCGTAGGGCTCCAGCATCCCCAGAGCCTCCACCTCCGTCAGGGTGACGCGGCTGGGACAGGTGAGGGCGGCATCGATCTCCAGACATACCTCCGGCGCTCCGCCGCCCTGATATTCCCGCACCAGCTGGTTCATCCGCTGGCGGAAGGCGGGGATATTGGCGACATCGATGGTGAAGCCCGCCGCCAGCTCGTGACCGCCGAAATCCAGCAGGAGGTCGGAGCAGCGCTCCAGAGCGGCGAAAAGGTTGAAGCCGCCCCAACTGCGGCAGGAGCCCTTGCCCACGGTGCCGTTTAAGTGGATCATAAAGCTGGGACAGGCGTATTTTTCCGACAGGCGGGAGGCCACGATGCCCACCACCCCTTGGTGCCACGTGTCGGAGGCCAGCACCAGAGCGCTGCGCTCCTGCGGCGGCAGATGGTCGATCTGTTCCACTGCCTGGGCATAGATGGTCTGCTCCACCGCCTGACGCTCCCGGTTCAGAGCGCACAGCTCACGGGCCAACCGGGCGGCCTCCGCCGGGTCCTGACACAGCAGGAGGTCGGCAGCCTTGTCCGCTGCCCCCATGCGGCCGGCGGCGTTGATGCGGGGGGCCAGCACGAAGCCCACCTGCACGGAGGTGATGGCCTTATCCATGAGACCTGCCTCCTGCAGCAGGGCGTGGAGGCCGATGAAGTCCGACTGGGTGATGCACTCCAAGCCACGGGAGACGATGATGCGGTTCTCCCCGGACATGGGCATCACATCGGCAATGGTGCCGATGGCGGCCAAGGTGCAGTAGCGAGAGAAAAGGGCCTCCTCCCGGCTCTCGCCGCCCAGCGCCAGCACCAGCTTCAGCGCCACGCCGCAGCCCGCCAGATAGGGGAAGGGATAGGTGCAGTCCGGCCGGTGGGGGTCCACCACCGCCACGGCCCGTGGCAGGGTGTCCTTGCACTCGTGGTGATCGGTGATGACCACATCCATGCCCAGAGAGGCGGCGAAGTCCACCTCCTCCACCCCGGTGATGCCGCAGTCCACGGTGATGAGCAGCTCTACCCCCTGCTCATGGAGGGAGCGGATGGCGTCCTGCCCCAGCCCGTAGCCGTCCTCGATGCGGCGAGGAATATAGTGCAGCACATCGACGCCCCGGCTTTTCAGGTAATCCACCAGGATCACCGTGGCGGTGATGCCGTCCACGTCGTAATCCCCGAACACCGCTATGCGGCGACCCTGACTGATGGCCCGGCTGATGCACTCCACCGCCCGGTCCATGTCCTTCATCAGGAAGGGGGAGCAGGTCAGATCCCGGCCCCGCTCCAGAAAGGCGGCGGCCTCCTCCGCCGTGGAGATGCCCCGTGCCGCCAGTACCTGCGACACCAGCTGGGGATAGCCAGCCTCGCCGAGACGGCGGATATCCGCTTCCTCCGCTGGGGCGATATGCCATTTGGAAAACTTCATCTGCCAGCGCTCCCTTCCGCATACTACTATAATCAACTATTATAACAAATTCACCGGAAAAGGACAAGCAGAAAGTGCGGCCGCAGCGGGCTTTTTGCGGGGCAAAGGAATGGGAAAACGGTTGCAATGGATGGCGGGAGGGCGTATAATGACTGCATCTGCATAGGAATGAGGAAAAAGCATCATGAGACCTGACGGAACCAGAGTGAAAGACCTGCCGCCGCTGGTGGCGGCCATCCCCTACATCATGCCCAAGCGCTACGATGCGTGGAACTCCATCACCGAGAACATCGACGAGGAGGCCGTAAAGGCCTACATCCGCCATTGGCGGCGGGAGGGCGTACGCTTGAACCACATGAGTGTCATCATCGCCGCCTACTACCGGGCGGTGCTGGATAATCCAAAGCTGAACTACTTCGTGATGAACGGAAAAATTTATCGGCGCAACCACTTCTGCGTCTCCTTCGTCATTCTCAAGAAGCGATCCGACGGGGTGGTCAACGAGACAGCGCTGAAGGTGTATTTGGAGCCGTCGGACGATATTTTCTCCATTGACAGGAAAATTCGGGAGGTTATTGCCGCCAACCAGCATGAGCACCAGTCCAACAGCACCGACAAGTTCGCACGGTTCATGTTCTCCGTGCCGGGGCTGCCGAAGTTCGTGGTGTGGCTGGCGTATCATCTGGACAAGCACGGGCTGCTGCCCCGGAAGATCATCGACCTGTCCCCCTTCCACACCAGTATGTTCATCACCAATCTGGCCTCCATCAAGACCAGCTATATCCATCACCACTGCTATGAGTTCGGCACCACCAGCGTGTTCGTGTGCATGGGCAAGCCCGTGCCGGACTACATGGGCGGCGATTTGACCCGGAAGGTGATGCCCATCGGCGTGGTGATGGACGAGCGCATCTGCACCGGATATGAGTATGCGGCGTTTTACAGCGATTTCAAGGGCTACCTCCGGGACCTGAGCCAGCTGGAGACCCCCTTTGACGGCAGCCGCCCCCAAAAGAAGGAGGAAAAGACTCCGGCCGGTGTATCCTGACACCGGGCGGGAACATAGGATAGACGGCCCCTGCGGGGGCGGGACAGGAGGAGACACCCCATGTATGAAGAGCACATCCGGGCGGCAGCCCGGTCCATGGCGGAGAATATGCAGCGCAGCCCCGTTCCCATGTACGGCAAGGGCCTGCGGCTGCCGGACAAGGGGGCAGTGATCGGACTGCTGAAGGAGATCCGGCGGCTGGTCTTTCCGGCCTACTACGGCGACCCGGAGCTGATGACCCTTCCGGTGGAGGACTACACGGCGCTGCTGCTGGAGCGCATCGAGGGCCAGCTGGCCCGGCAGATCGCTCTGGCCCTGCCGGAGGAGCAGGAGCAGCGGGCGTCGGTGCTGGCCCGTGAGGTGGTGGAGGCCCTGCCCGGCGTGCAGCGGCTGCTGCTGACGGATCTGGACGCCACCTTTGAATCCGACCCGGCGGCGGCCTCCAAGGAGGAGATCCTGTTCGCCTATCCGGGGCTGTTTGCCATTTTCGTATACCGGGTGGCCCATGAGCTGTATCTGCGCCAGATTCCCATGATCCCCCGGATCATGAGTGAGTACGCCCACAGCCGCACGGGCATCGATATCCACCCCGGCGCACAGATCGGCGCCCACTTCTTCATCGATCACGGCACCGGCATCGTGGTGGGCGAGACCACGGTCATCGGGGAGAATGTGAAGCTGTATCAGGGCGTGACGCTGGGAGCGCTGTCCCCTCGGAAGGGCCACGCCAGTCTGCCGGGGAAGCGGCATCCCACCGTGGGCAGCGACGTGACCATCTACTCCGGGGCCTCTATTCTGGGCGGTGAGACCACCATCGGGGATCATGCCGTGGTGGGCGGCAACGCCTTCCTGACGGATTCGGTGGCGGAGGATACTCAGGTGGTGATCCGCACGCCGGAGCCGATCTACCGGGAGCGCAGGCGCCGGGAGAAATGAGATGCCCCCAGCCGGACGGTGCGCAGCACCGCCCGGCTGGGATTTGATTTCGCCTTGTTTGGCTGCCTCCGATGAGTCACTGTTTTGCCTCCGGCGGGTGCCTTTCTGATAGCAGTCCTTTTTTCTGTCTCCGACAGCCTACTTTTTGCCTCCGGTAGGTGGCTTTCTTTCGCTGCTGAAGGAAAGTTACCCGCCGGAGGCATAAAAGAAAAACTGATGGCAAAAAATATGCCGCCGGTGGCAGCAGACAGCCCCCTCTGCAGACAAAAAGGAAGAGACGATGTTTCCATCGTCTCTTCCTTTTTAACATGTGCAGCATGAGCACTTACAGTGCCGTGATATGGATGCACCGGGCGTCACAGCGGCGCAGGGCAATGACGGCATCCAGCACCTCATAGGCCACCGGATCACCCAAGGGACTGATCTGCACCGCCCGGACGATCGTGCCGGGGATGAAGCCCAGCTCCAGCAGCCGCTGACGCTGGGAGTGCGTCACAGCCCGGATGGCGGCCCACCGGCCCGCCGGCAGGGTATCCAGCGTATCTGCCACGGAAAAGACCTCCTTTTAGGGGAGTGGTCTATCCTATGCCGCCTGTAGGGCGGCGGTCACAGCCACGTCTCGTCGAAGCCATAGGGCAGCAGCTCCTTCAGGGCGAAGTGCTTGGCCTCCCCCTTGCCATTGAGGCAGATGACCTCCATCTGGGGGGCGAATTCCTGCATCACCTGCCGGCAGGAGCCGCAGGGGACGCAGTAGTCCTCGCTCTTCCCGGCGATGACGATGCGTTTGAAATCCCGGTGGCCCTCACTGATGGCCTTGAAGATGGCGGTGCGTTCGGCACAGATGGTGAGACCGTAGGCGGCGTTTTCAATGTTGCAGCCGGTGAACACCGTGCCGTCACTGCACTCCAGCGCCGCACCCACGGGAAAATGGGAATAGGGGCTGTAAGAACGGTCCAGCATGGCAATGGCGGCCCGGCACAGTTCCTGTTCTGTCATGGGATGACCTCCTTTTGCACTTAGGTGGGAAAGCCCTTTTGGGGTCATTGTAGCGCATTTTGCCCGGCCCGTCAAGGCAGGCCTCAGTCCTCCAGCAGCAGGCGCAGTGCATCATCCGTGGGAAGCTCCAGCTCCGGCACGGCGGCGTTCAGATTCTGTACCTGCTGGGCAGTGAGGGGATAGATACCGTCCTCGTCCGGCTCCAGCCCCTGCTGGGACAGCCACTGGCGGGCCTGCTGGGCCAGCTCCGGGCAGCCTATGAGCACATAGTCCGCCGGGCCGGAGGATTCCTGCCTCTCTGTGCCGCCGGAGGCGAAGGTCAGACCGCCGTCAGAGGGGGTGACCTCATCGGTGAAAACATCCTCGTTGGCGCCCACAGAGTTGTTGGCGGAGGAATCCGGCAAAATACCGCTGAAGGGAGAGTCGCTGTCCTTCTCCACCTGATAGCGTACCAGATAGACGCCCAGCACCACCACGAGACACGCCGCCATGCCCATGACGGCCCGCAGCCACGGCGACCGCCGTCGATGCTGGGGCGTGGCGTGGACACGGTTCATGATATCCGGAAGCAGGTCATCCAGGACGGGATCGGTATCGGCCCGCAGGGCCTGCTCCATGGCCAGCAGCTGCCGGTAGTAGCTGCGGCAGCCGGGACAATCCCGCAGATGGGCGAGTACGGCGTCTTGTTCCGGGCCGACCAGCTCCCCGTCCAGCAGGGCTTCGATCTGTTCCTGATTACAGTGCATACTCACCCCTCCTTTCCATTTGGTAAGACGGCAGAGTCGGGAAAGAAGTTCCCCTGCCGCAGGAGAATTTCCCGCAGCTGGCGGCGGGCACGGCTGATGCGGGATTTCACCGTGCCGCTCTCCAGTGACAGGGCCTGTGCGATCTCGTCGTAGCTCAGCTGCTGTACCACCCGCAGCAGCAGCACCTGCCGGTGTTCCGGTGACAGCTGATCCAGCGCCCTTTGCAGGGCCTCCTGCTGCTCTCTCTGCTCCGCCAGAAGCTCCGGTTGCTGGGGATCCGGCCGCTCCGGGGCCTCCTCCAGCGGGAGGTTCCCCAGATGGTGCTTTTCCCGGCGCAGGAAGTCGATGGCGGCGTTGGTGGTAAGCCGGTACAGCCATGAGGAGAAGCGGCTGTCGCCCCGGAAAGCCGGCAGACCACGCCATGCCGCCAGAAAGGCGTCCTGCGTCACCTCACGGGCGTCCTCGGTGCTGCCGCACATCCGCAGTGCCAGCCGGTACACCGGCCCTTCGTAGGCCACCACCAGCTGCTCGAAGGCGTCTGCGTCACCGTGTCTGGCACGGGCGATCCACTGCTGCTCGGTCATTTCAGGTCCCTCTTGATACCGGCGGTGATGCGCTCCATATCCTCCAGCGTGTTCATCCGCACGATCTGTTCCTTATAATAGTTGGCATGGGGGACGCCCTTGAGATACCATGCGTACTGCTTCCGGGCCTCCAGCATGGCGATGTGCTCCCCCTTGTCCTCGGCGGCCAGACGGATCTGCCGCACGGCCACATCGCAGCGCTCTGCCAGCGGCGGCAGCGGCGGGACGGGACGGCCCTCCAGCGCCGCCTGGGCCTGCTGAAAGATCCATGGGTTGCCGAAGCTGCCCCGGCCGATCATGGCGGCGTCAGCGCCGGTAAAGTGGAGGATAGCCACGGCATCCTCCGCCGAGAACACGTCGCCGTTGGCGATAACGGGGATGGACACCGCCTGCTTCACCTGACGGATGGTGACCCAGTCCGCCTGCCCGGCGTACATCTGGGCGCGGGTGCGGCCGTGGACGGCCACCGCCGACACCCCTGCCTGCTCCAGCATCCGGGCCAGCTCCACGGCATTGATGCTGCCCTTGTCCCAGCCCCGACGCATTTTCACCGTCACCGGCACCGGGCAGGCCTTCACCACCGCCTCGGCAATGCGTGCGGCCCGCTCCGGGTCTTTCATCAGGGCGGAGCCGTCACCGTTGGAGACCACCTTGCCCACGGGACAGCCCATGTTGATGTCGATGAAGTCGGCGCCGGACAGCTCGGCGGCCATGCAGGCGGCTTCCGCCATGCAGGCGGCGTCGCTGCCGAAGATCTGCACCCCGGCAGGATGCTCCCCCGGCCCCAGACGCAGCAGACTGCGGGTCTTGCGGTCCTGATAGCACAGGGCCTTGGCGCTGACCATCTCGGTGACGGTAAGCCCTGCCCCCAGCTCCCGGCAGATCTGGCGGAAGGCCAGATCGGTGACCCCGGCCATAGGGGCCAGGACCAGCCGGGAATCCACATGGATGCGGCCGATGTTCATGGTGTCTCCTCGCTTTCGGGTGATATTGCTCCCCAGTATAGCACATGGCGGGAAAAAAGAAAAGACGGGGAAAAAGAAACCGGAGGGGAGTACCGCTCCCCTCCGGCAGGTGTCATATTTTTTCCGGAAGAGCCAGATCGTCGGTGCGGACCCATTCCTCCACGTCCACCACGGTGAACTCCTCCGGTGTCCGGCGGATCACCACACGGGCCAGCCCCGCATTGATGACCATGCGGCGGCACATGGGGCAGGAGGTGGCATCTGTCAGCAGCTCTCCGGTCTGGGCATTGCGGCCCACCAGATACAGTGTGCCGCCCACCATGTCCCGGCGGCTGGCGGAGATGATGGCGTTGGCCTCGGCGTGGACGCTGCGGCACAGCTCATAGCGCTCGCCCCTCGGCACCTGCATGGCCTCCCGTGTGCAAAAGCCCATGTCCACGCAGTTTTTCCGCCCACGGGGGGAGCCGTTGTAGCCGGTGGAAATGATCTCGTCGTTCTTGACGATGATGGCGCCGTAGACCCGGCGCAGACAGGTGGCACGCTCCAGAACGGTCTGGGCGATGTTCAGGTAGTAGTTCTCCTTGCTGATGCGGTTCATAACTTCCCCTCCTGACGGAATTTTTCCTCATTATATCGGATTCCCACCGGCGACGCAAGCATAAAAAATTTACATTTTTTGCCCGCTGCCGCCCCTCGACCGCCATTGACAAACAAAAGTGTGCGGGGGTATAATACAAGCACACCCGTGTATATGAAAGGAGATCATGAACATGGCATTTTTTGAAGAACTGGGCAAGAAGGCACAGGCCGTCGCCGGCGTAGCGGCGGAAAAGGCCAAGGATCTGGCGGGCGTCGCCTCCGAGAAGGCGAAGAGTGTTTCGGATTCCGCCAAGGCCAGCATGGAGATCATCTCCGAGCAGCGTGAAATGGAAAAGAATTACCGTGCCATCGGTGAGTGGTTCGTGTCCGAGTATGAGGGCGAGGTCCCCGATGCCGTGAAGGATGTGGTGGCCGCCGTCATCGCCTCTAAGGAGCGCATCGGCGAGTTGGAGGCCGCCAAGGCGGCCAAGAAGGAAGGGGAGTCCTGCCCTTGCAGCTGCCAGGAGCAGCCCGCTGGGGAGGAGACCCAGCAGAAGGTCTGCCCCGTGTGCGGTGAGTCCTCCGACGGCAAGTTCTGCCCCAAGTGCGGCGCCCCCATGGGCGAGTAAGCTCTGTACCTGAAACCGCCCCCGCAGGTCGTGACCTGCGGGGGCGGTTATTTTTCTGGAAGCCTATCCCTTACTTCTTGATCTCACCGTTGGCGGCGGCGGTCAGATAGGCATTGATGAAGCCGTCGATATCGCCGTCCATGACGGCTTGAATGTTGCCCATTTCATAACCGGTGCGGGTGTCCTTGGCCAGCGTGTAGGGCATGAACACATAGGAGCGGATCTGGCTGCCCCACTCGATCTTCATCTGTACGCCCTTGAGGTCGCTGATCTTCTCAGCGTGCTGCTGCAGCTTCAGCTCCGCCAGCTTGGCCCGCAGCATCTTCATGGCGTTGTCCCGGTTCTGGAACTGGCTGCGCTCCGTCTGGCAGAACACCACGATGCCCGTGGGCAGGTGGGTCAGGCGGACGGCGGAGGAGGTCTTGTTGATGTGCTGACCACCTGCGCCGCTGGAGCGGCAGGCCTGCATCTCGATGTCCTCCGGGCGGATCTCGATCTCGCTGTCATCATCCAGCTCCGGCATGACCTCCAGCGCAGCGAAGCTGGTCTGGCGTCGGGCGTTGGCATCGAAGGGAGAAACACGCACCAGACGGTGAACACCGTTCTCACTCTTCAGATAGCCGTAGGCATTCTCCCCCTCGATGAGGATGGTGGCGGACTTGATGCCCGCCTCATCGCCGGCCTCGTAATCCATGAGCTGATAGGTGTAGCCGTGGCGCTCCGCCCAGCGGGTATACATCCGGTAGAGCATCTCCGTCCAGTCCTGGGCCTCGGTGCCGCCTGCTCCGGCGTGGAAGGTGAGGATGGCGTTGTTGGCGTCGTACTCGCCGGACAGCAGCGCCGCCAGACGCCGCTCGTTGATCTCCTTTTCCAGCGCCTCATAGCCGGAGGTCACCTCCGGCAGCTGGGAGGCGTCGTCCTCCTCCTGCGCCATTTCGCACAGGGTCAGTGTGTCCTCCCAGTCGGACACCAGCCGGTCGTGCTTCTTGACCTTGCTCTCCAGCCGCTTGATCTGCTGGGAGACCTTCTGGCTGCGCTCCACGTCGCTCCAAAAGCCCTCCTGCTCCGTCTCCTTCTGAAGCTGCGCCAGCTCCTCACGGGCCTTGGGGATGGCCAGAGCCTTCTCCAGCTCCTGAAGGGTCGGTTCCAGCGCCTGAAGCTTCTGTTTATATTCGTCGTATTCAATGACTGCCATAGGGTCGTCTCCTTCTTGTGTCAGATTTCCTTAGCCTTTCTATTATATCCGAAAGAGGACAGGCTGTAAAGGGGGAGGGCGGGGAAGTTTGCAAAAACCAGCCGCAGAGGGAAGGCTCTGCGGCTGGGGGCGTTTTCAGGGCTTCAGTCGATGATGCGGGAGAAGGTCATGCCGCTCTTCTGCATATGCACGTCCAGCCGTACCCGGTCGCCCCGGATATAGCTGCGGGTGTACTCATAGACCCGGCCGTCCTCGGTCTTGGTGCGGCGCTGGTGATAGAAGGCACAGCTGCCCGGCTCCACGCTGAGGAGATTGGCACGGGGCGCATCCAGCATCACCGCCTCATAGGTATCCTCAGCGGAGAAGGGGGTGATGCCCACATGGTACAGCAGGCTGTAAAAGCTGTGGGTCTGCACCATCTCACGGGTGAGGTTGGGGTAGATAAACTGGGGATAGTAGGACGTCTCCAGAATCAGAGGCTCACCGTCCACATTGCGGACACGGGTGAAGCAGTAGACCGACGTCCCCTCCCGCAGCTCCATCTTCTCGCAGATGGCCCGTGTAGGGACGATAACGCCGAAGTCCACCAGCGTGGAGGAGGGGGTCTTACCCAGAGAGGAGACTTCGGTGGTGAAGGAATAGCGCACGCCCCGGCGGTTGGTGTTGGGGTCGGCCACAAAAGTACCCTTGCCCCGCTTGCGGACCACGAGGCCCTCATCCTCCAGCTCACCGATGGCCTGACGGACGGTGTTGCGGCTGACATTCAGCGCCCGGCAAAGCTCCGCCTCGGAGGGCAGCAGATCGCCGATGGCCAGTGCGCCGGAGGAGATGCTGCGCTTGATGATGCCCACCAGCTGGGCATAGAGAGGGATATCACTGCTCAGAGACAGAGACTCACTGAGAATAGCATTGGGTTCCATAAAAAAACGGTTCCTTTCATATGGGTTCTCCCGTTTGTATTGCATATGTTCGGGATGTTCTGATTGTACCATATACATTTTGGAAAAGATACCATCTAAAGAGACAAAAAAGGCGACGTTTAGCGGGAAGATTCAGCGGAACGACGAAAACAAGCGAAACAATAATCAAGTGGAATGCGGGAAATTCATTTATCGGAGATTTCGGAAGAAATCCGTCAGCACCCGGCGGCAGTCCTCCGCCAGCACCCCGCCCACCAGCGCCGGCGGATGGGGGAAGTCCTCCATGAACAGGTTCAGCACCCCGCCGCAGGCACCCATCTCCCGATCCCGTGCGCCGTAATAGACCCGTGGAATGCGGGCGTTGAGGATGGCCCCGGCGCACATGGGACATGGCTCCAGCGTCACATAGAGGGTGCAGTTGTCCAGCCGCCAGGTGCCGAGGGCCTCATTGGCCTGCCGGATGGCCTCCATTTCAGCGTGGGAGGAGGTGTGCTGCTTCTCCTCCCGGCGGTTGCGGCCCCGGCCCACGATCCGGCCCTCCCGGACGATGACGCAGCCCACCGGCACCTCGCCGTGGGCGGCGGCCTCCTGGGCCAGTGCCAGCGCCTGACGCATATATTCCTCGTGCATGGCGCACCTCCTGAAAATTTCGGCTTGTCCCACGGCTAAAGTCCGGCATATCCGGATAAAATATCCGTACAATGAAAGGGAACGGGGAGGACTTGGACATGGGAAAAAAGGTGGAGCATCCGCTGGATATCCTGCGGGAGGAATTGCAGCAGACCAATGTGGCGCTGAAGTGCGCCTACGATAAGTTCAACTATGTCACGGAGCCGGAGCTGATAGAGGCCAGCATCTACGAGATCAGCGCCCTGAAGGCCCGATACAGCTATCTGCTGCGGTGCATCAAGGAGCAGGAGCCGGCGGCCCGCTCCGGGGGCCGGACGGTATCACCCGCCGCCGTGGCGGCCTCCGCCGGGAAGGGAGGGCCTGTATGTCCGGTATAGAGATCGGCGCACTGTGCGTGGTGGGGGCGTTTTTACTGTTCGCCGCCGTGCGTCTGTTCCGGGGGCCGGTGAAGCTGGCCCTGCGGGTGCTGGTGAACTCGGCGCTGGGCTTCGGGGCGGTGTGGCTGCTGAACCTCACTGCCGCCGTCACCGGCATCCGGCTGGGACTTAACGTGTTCAACGCCCTCTTCATCGGGGTGCTGGGTGTTCCCGGCTTCGGCCTGCTGTTGCTGCTGCAATGGGTGCTGGCGTGACAAAACGACAGGATATTACATATTATCTGCAAGATAGAAATGGAAATCGCCGGTCAGCGCTCCTGCTGCTCCAGATTCCAACCGTAGAGAGGATAGCGCTGGAGACTGCCGAAAAGCTTCTGCTTGATGTCGGGATAGCGCCCCTCCAGCTGGTGAATCAGATCCTTCACCTCCTGCCGACGGGTGGAGCCGTTGGCGGGACAGGGGTTGTGGACCACCGGCAGGTGGAGCCGTTCCACCGTGCGGCGGATGTCATCCTCTCGGCAGTACAGCAGTGGGCGGATCTGGGTGATGCCCGTGCGGTCCAGATACGTCACCGGCTGGAAGCAGCCGATGCGCCCCTCAAACAGCAGATTCATCAGCAGCGTTTCGATGGCATCGTCGTAGTGATGCCCCAGTGCGATCTTGTGGATCCCCCGCTCCGTCAGCGCTGTGTTCAGGCTGCCCCGCCGCAGCTTGGCGCAGAGGGAGCAGGGGTTCTTTTCTTTGCGCTCTTCAAACACGATCTGGTACACCGGCACATGGATGCGGGTGTAAGGGACCTCCAGCTCCCGGCACAGCTCCGCCACGGCGTCAAAGCTCATGCCCGGCGTGCCGGTCTCCAGCGTGATGGCCTCCACCTGAAAGGGGATGGGATAGAAGTCCCGCAGCCGGGCCAGAGCCGTCAGGGTCAGCAGGCTGTCCTTGCCGCCGGAGACGCCCACGGCCACCTTGTCCCCGGCCTCGATCATGTGATAGTCCTCCACGCAGCGGCGGACCTGTCCTAAAATATGCTGCATATGCTGCCTCCGGGAAATGAAATTGCGTTTTTAGAAAACAAGAGATAAATAGAGAAAACAAGAGATAATCGCAGATGTTCTAATGGTAAATTAAAACGCTGTTGACATTTTTGAGGGGGTGTGCTATAAATATCCTTGCGCTGTTTGCGTGTTTTCTCTCCCCATGATAGCAAGGGAGCACGGAAAAGTAAAGCAATACATTATATAAATTGGAGGAAATCACCATGTCCACTTATATGGAAAAAAAGGGCAATGTTGTCCGCAAGTGGTACGTCGTGGATGCCGCCGGTAAGCCCCTGGGCAAGACCGCCGTCATCGTCGCTGACCTGCTGCGTGGTAAGGGCAAGCCCACCTACACCCCTCATGCCGACTGCGGTGACAATGTCATCGTCATCAACGCCGGCAAGGCCGTCCTCACCGGCAACAAGATGGAGCAGAAGTACTACCGCACCCACTCCGGCTGGGTGGGCGGCCTGAAGGAGACCAAGTATCGCCTGCTGATGCAGGAGAAGCCCGAGGTCGCCGTGCGTGTGGCCGTGCGTGGCATGATGCCCCGCAACATCGTCACCAAGGACTCCCTGAAGCGTCTGCACATCTACGCCGGCGAGCAGCATGAGCATCAGGCTCAGAAGCCCGAGCTGGTCAAGTAAGGAGGAAAAAGAGAATGTATCAGTCTAAGAATCCCTATATGTACGGCACCGGCCGTCGTAAGTCCTCCGTGGCCCGTGTGCATCTGTTCCCCAATGGCACCGGCTCCATCACCATCAACGGCCGTGATATCGACGATTACTTCGGTCTGGAGACCCTGAAAATGGTGGTTCGCCAGCCCCTGAACACCACCGGCACTCTGGGCAAGGTGGATATCGTGGCTACCGTCGAGGGCGGCGGTGTGTCCGGCCAGGCCGGTGCTCTGCGCCATGGCATCAGCCGTGCGCTGCTGCTGGTAAATCCCGAGTACCGTGCCGCCCTGAAGAAGGCAGGCTTCCTGACCCGTGATCCTCGTATGAAGGAGCGTAAGAAGTACGGCCTCAAAGCCGCCCGTCGCGCACCTCAGTTCAGCAAGCGCTGATTTCTGCCGATTTTACAACTTCAAAGCAATCAAAATCCCGGAAAACTCTCGTTTTCCGGGATTTTCCTATATCTGCAGCATTTGTTCTGTTTTCGGAAAATCTGATGGAATTTGACAAGGTTTGACGTGTTTTTTACATGTTAACGATGGGCTAAATGCCGTTTTTGACCCCGAAACTGTTAACGGATGGGTTAATTTTCGGGCTGCTCATGTGGCCACTCGGAGCAGATCGCCTCTGCATAGAAAATGAATACTGCGCCCCGCCTTTTCGGAAATAATGGCTTTGGCACGGTTTGAAACGGTTTGACCAAGCCGAATGAACTTTATCGTTTTTCTCCTTTCAAACGCTATTTGCAGAATGGATGAACTCATCGCAGTTTGCTATACTGATGCCACAAGGAGGGCTGACACATGAAACGAAAATACTGCACGCTCTATCTCAGCGAGGACGAATACAGCTTAACCCTGGATGCGCTCATCCGTCTCAAGAACAAGCTCATCCGCCAAGGGCGTTATGCCGACATCGTGGACGAGGTGATTTTGCTTCTGGTGGATGCGAAGACCAAACGGGTCCGTGTCTGAAAACTACATAGGAGAGGCCACACAGTTTTTACGTTCAAAACCGTGTGGCTTTTTTCATATCCACACGCATTACATAGCTGTCCGATTTTTTCGGGCGGTTAAATTTGCGTGGGAATTCCCATGCAGAAAATTTAGTGCGTTCCTTGTATTTTCCAGTTCCAACACTTCACAGTTTGAATTTATCCACAGAAATATCGATAAACCCAATCGGTTCGTCTTGCAGGAACATGACCATGTAAATGGGGAGATAGGTCAGCTTTCCGTCAGTCTTTACGTTATCATTTGTGAGTACATAGGCTTCTTGAATCCCATATTCCGGAACCGCCATCACATTGTCCAGCGCCGAGTGTTTTTCGTAGTCCTTTCCGCTCTTCACTTCAATGGGAAGGACCCGCCCTGCTTGCTCGACAACAAAATCAAGCTCCCCCTTTTTCTTGCTGTTATAATAATACAGGGAGTATCCGTGGGCATGAAGTTCCTGAGCCACCACATTCTCACAGACGGCTCCTTTGTTGACATCTTTCTCTTTGGTGACGATTTTCAGCTTGCAGGCTTTTCCATATATGGTGGTGAGCAGTCCCACATCTGACAGGAACAGCTTGAACAGCGTGCTTTTTTCATTCAGCATGAGCGGCACCGTAGGTTCCGTTGTGTTGAACACACCCAATGCAACACCGGCTTTCCAAAGCCATGTGAAGCTGTCCTCAATCCGATCAAAGCGCAGGCCTTTCTTGACGTCCGCAATCATAAATCGCTTGTTCTTCTCATTCAGTTCGGCCGGGATGAGTTCATAAATGTGCGTGAGGAGCAGTTTGCGGTTTTCCGCTTCGTACTGCGTAAAATCCAGTTTATACTGCTCGATGATCGCTCTGTGTTCATCCATCACATCATCAATGCTCTCGGTTGTCCGGTATTTTTCCACCGCAGCAGGCATACCGCCGATAATCAGATAGAGATTGAACATCTCCATGATTTTCCCGTGAATGACTTCCTCTACGGGCGTTTTGGATGTAAACGCCTTCCGCAGCGTATCCAATACGGGCTGGCCAACATGGAAGATTTGCAGGAACTCTTCAAAATCCAGCGGGTACATCGTGAGCGTCTGCAAATAGCCGACCGGTGCGGATTTCAGATTCACGATCTCCACACCCAGCAGTGAGCCGGACAGAATGTACCGGAATCGCTTATCGTCCACGAGAAACTTGATCTTCGTGACGATCTCCTTGTATTTCTGAATCTCGTCAAAGAAAAAGACGGTCTTGCCGGGGACGATTTTCTGATCGCTGTACAGGGATAGCTTCAGGATCAGGTCATCGGTGCTTGTTGCACCGGCCAGAATCTCGACGATTTCCGGCTGACGTATCAGATTGAACTCGATATAGTCACACCCCGCCGCTTTCAAACACTCCCGAATAATAAATGTCTTTCCCGCCTGACGGACACCATAGATCAGCAAAGCCTTGTCGCTGCTCTCGATCCAGTGCATAATCTCTTTTTCGATTTTCCTTTTTAGCATCATCAGCACCTCCACGCCTATCCTGTGCGTTTTCCAAGGTTATTATACCCAAGGCGTGACACTTTTTCAAGAGAGATACAATTATAAATTGACACTTTTTCTTTTCAAGTAGTATCACATAAAGGGAGCCATGTAGCTGTCAAACAGTGAATGGTCTTTCTATACCCATCATTACATAGCCGTCCGATTTTCCGGGCGGCTAAATTTACGAAAAGGAGGAACCCCAAATGGCAAATTGCAAAGTGATCGCCGTTGCCAACCAAAAGGGCGGCGTCGGCAAAAGCACCAGCGTCTATTGCATCGGTGCAGGACTGGCTATGGACGGCAGGAAGGTCCTGCTGGTGGATGTGGACCCGCAGGGAGATCTCACGAAGATGCTGGGTCAGCGCAGGCCCCACGACCTGCCCCACACCCTGTCCGAGCAGATGAACGCCGTCGTGCAAAACCAGAGCGGCCCGGAGCATCCGGAAATCCTGCACCACCCAGAGGGCTTTGACTTCGTTCCCGCCAACCGCAGATTATCGGCGGTGGAGGTGGGACTGGTCAATGTTATGAGCCGGGAAACCGTGCTCAAGCGCTATCTGGAGGGCATCAAGGGAAATTACGACTATGTGCTGCTGGACTGCCGCCCGTCGCTGGGGATGCTGGTCATCAACGCTCTGTCGGCTTCGGACTATGTGCTTATCCCCGTGCAGGCGGACTATCTGGCCGCAGAGGACATGACGGAGCTTGTGGGCACGGTACAGAGCATCCGCCAGCAGATCAATCCCAAGCTGAAAATCGGCGGCGTATTCCTGACGATGGCCAATGACACGAACTTCCGCAGAGATATTGTGGCCGGGGTCAAGGAGAATTTCGGCAAATACCTGCCCGTGCTGGAAGCCGTCATCCCGTCCACTGTGCGTCTGGCGGAGATCAGCACGGCGGACAAGAGCATTTTCCGGCACGAGCCGAACGGACGTGCCGCCAGAGCCTACGGCACGCTGGTGAAGGAGGTGGAACACATTGGCGAAAAGCAACGCATCCGGCCTGCTGACATCGCTCGATAGCCTGTTCACCACGCAGGAACAGCGGGACGCAGCCAAGCGGGATGTGGTGCTGGACCTTCCGCTGGACCAGATCGGCGACTTCCCGAACCACCCCTTTAAGGTGCGGCAGGATGAAGCCATGATGGAAATGATGGAGAGCGTGCAGCTGCACGGCGTTCTGGTGCCGGGGCTTGTGCGGCAGCTGGCGGATGGTAGCTATCAGATGGTGTCGGGACACCGGCGCAAGCTGGCCAGCAGACTGGCCGGACTGGATACCCTCCCCTGCATTGTGCGGGACCTGACGGATGATGAAGCGATCATCGTCATGGTGGACAGCAATCTCCAGCGGGAAAAAGTCCTGCCGTCAGAAAAGGCGTTTGCGTACAAAATGAAGCTGGAAGCCATGCGGAGGCAGGCTGGGAGACCAAGCAAAGAAAATGGTGTCCCAGTGGGACACCATTTTCAGCAAGGTAAATCAAGGGAACTTTTGGCGGCAAATTCGCCGGATAGCAACACGCAAATCCAACGCTACATCCGTCTCACCTACCTGCTTCCGGAGATTCTGGCGATGGTGGACGACAGCAAAATCGCCTTCCGGCCCGCCGTGGAGCTGTCTTACCTTGCCGAAAAGGAACAGCGCATCCTCTATGATGCGATGGGCCACGCAGACTGCACCCCATCGCTGGCGCAGGCCATTAAGATGAAGTCCTTCAGCCGGGAGGGAAAGCTGTCGGAGGCAGTGATCCGGTCCATCATGGCGGAGGAAAAGCCCAATCAGAAGGAACAATTTCGGATACCCAAAGAGCGTATCAGCAAGTATTTCAAGCCGGGGACGCCCGCACGGACTATGGAGGATACGATCATCAAGGCACTGGACTATTACAGAAAGCGGCAAAGAGAGATCGAACGCTGAATCTTCCGCCCAGGGGAAAGTCTGCCCATTGGACGAGCTATGTACCGGGGCCGGTTTTGCCGCTTCCCCCTCTCCACACCTCACCCCCTTCCTACCGGCTGTACCGGCTGAAAAAGAGATTTCCCTACAAGTCCATATCGTACAGAAAGCAGCATCCTTTTTCGGATGGTGCTTTTTATTTTTACTCTCAGGAGGTCAAACAAATGAAAAAACTCTATCGCAGAAGCATTTCCGGGCTGTTGGCCCTGCTGATCTGCTTCACCGCCATCCTCGGCAGCGGCGTGACGGCCTTTGCCGCAGCGTCCACCGGAGAAACAGCGGATTCGTACTCGGTGGCATTTCCCAGAGACGGAGACGCCAATCTGGATTACAGCGGCACTTGGGGCCACGACGAGCTGCACTACATGAACGGCTGGACATCCGGCGAGGCAACATGGATGACCACGCTGCACACCATTGGCTCCTTCGACGGCCCTGCCTGCTACTGCATCGAACCGGGCGTTCCCCGCAACCTGTACCGTTCTTACGAAAGCTACGGAGAGGACTATTGGGACACGTTCCCAGCCGAATATAACCGCACCATTGATGGCCGAACTATGAAAACGCTCCTCGGCCGCATCATGCAATACGGCTATCAGGGAAACCTCTCCCTCGACTGGCGCTCTCAGAACGAGGCCGACGCCGACAAGCTGGCCCACATGATGGCCACGCAGGTGCTGGTGTGGGAAACGGTTGTCGGGGAGCGGGATGCGGACTTCAACCACGTTGACCCCGGCAGCGCCGATGCCGTAAAATCCGTCTACCGCACCTCCCATCCGCTCTATAGCCGCTTCTCCGCCTACTATGACAGTATCGAAGCCAGTGTGAAAAACCATACCATCGTCCCCAGCTTTATGGACCGCAGCGAGGAAGCTGCACAGACGGTTGAACTGAGTTGGGACGGCAGCCGCTACACGGCCACCCTGACGGACACCAACGGCGTTCTGAGCGAATATGCCTTCTCTTCAGCCCAGTCGGATATATCCTTTGCAGTCGATGGGAACGACCTGACCATCTCCGCCGAAACAGCCCCCGCAGACGGCGTGACCATTACTGCCGTCAGAAACAACACCCGGCAGGGCGTGGTGGTCTGGAGCGACGGCCACTATGGCCCTGACGGCACCATGCAGGATGTCGTCACCTTCCGGGATACCGTCAGCGACCCCATGTATGCCTATCTGCACCTGAGAGTCGGCTATGGCAGCATCAAAATCGTCAAAACCAGTGAGGACGGCGAGGTGTCCGGTATTTCCTTCACCGTTTCCGGCAACGGCACGGAGCAGGCCGTGACGACCAACGCAGACGGCGAAATGCAGCTCGATGATCTCCACCCCGGCGTCTACACCGTGACGGAGCAGAGCAGCGACCGGTATGAACCCCAAGAGGTGCGTCAAGTGACTGTGATCTCCGGTCAGGTCGCCACCGTGACCTTCCATAATACGCTGAAGCGGGGCAGTCTGGAGGTGGTCAAAACCTCCGAGGATGGCCTGAACGAGGGCGTAAAGTTTCATCTGACCGGCGTTTCCCTTGCAGGGATTCCGGTGGACGAATACGCCGTGACCGGCAGCAACGGAAAAGCGGTGTTCACCGATGTGCTCATTGGCACGGGCTATATCCTCTCCGAGGTGGATACGGGCATCCGTTATGTTGTCCCGGAGGACCAGACGACGGCGGTGGAGTGGAACACGGTCACACAGGCGGAGGTCTGCAATGTTCTGAAAAAGTGGAGCGCCACCCTCATCAAGCGGGACGCCGAAATGGGTCTGCCGCAGGGAGACGCAACACTTGCCGGTGCTGTCTACGGCGTTTTCAAAGGTGAGGAACTGGTAGACACCTACACCACCAACGAAAGCGGACAATTCACTACCACGGATTATGCCTGCGGCAACGATTGGACCATCCGGGAGCTCTCCCCCAGCGAGGGCTATCTGCTGGATGATACCGTGTACCCCGTCGGCGCAGAGCCGCAGCGCTATACGGCAGAATATAATCCCATTGCGCTGGATGTGACCGAACAGGTCATCCGGGGCGGCGTGAACCTCACAAAGGTGGACAAGGACTACCCGGAAAACAAGCTGGAGGGAGCCGTATTCGAGGTCTACCGTGACAGCAACCACAATCAGGAGCTGGATGCTGAGGACGAACTGCTGGGCACGATGGAAGAACTGGGCGGCGGTGAGTACACCCTGACCGGCCTCTGCTACGGCGGCCATTTTGCAAAGGAAACCAAGGCCCCGGAGGGCTTTTATCTGGACGAGAACGCCTACTATTTTGCCATCACCACGGACGGCGAAACCGTGACCGTGGAAAATGAAGCCGGAAAGGGCTTTGTCAATGCGGCGCAGGTGGGGTCGCTCCGGATCGTCAAGACCTCCTCGGATGGGAAGCTGGCGGGCTTTTCCTTCCGTGTTACCGGGGCCAACGGCTATGACCAGGTGCTCCAGACCGATGCAGAGGGTGTCATTTTCATCGAGGGTCTGCGCATCGGGGATTACACCGTGTCCGAGGTGCGGGACGGCAGTTCGGACGGGTATCTCCTCCCGGCTGACAAGACGTCATCCGTTTTTGAGGGAGCCGTGACGGAGGTGGAGATGCACAACGAAAAGAAACCCACGCCGGAGGTGCCGCAGACCGGAGATAGCAGCCATGCGGCGCTGTGGCTGACCCTGCTGGGCCTTTCCAGCATCGGCGCTGTGACTGTGCTGCTGATGCGGAAGCGTAAAAAATAAGCGCCAAGGGGGCGGCCGGATTGGCCGCCCCTGTGGACTGAAAAGCACTTTTTAATGCGAACTGACAACAGCAGACGGGTATTCATTAACATGCTGTCGGAATGCTGCTTATTTGAATGTTTCACTACCACATGACAAGTTTCATTTGCACCGAAACAATAGAGGAAAAGTTGAAACAAAAGGTAGTGCCGGAAGCGCTGCCACCCCATGCTGGACATTCAGTGTGGGGGCAGTTTCATGGAGTGGAACAAATCGTCGCAGTGTCGGTCTTGTGTTTGCATTCCTGCATTTTCAAAAAATGAATCCCAAGGGGGCGGCCGGATTGGCCGCCCCTTTTTACATACCGAATTGAAAGGAGACGGAATGGGTATGAGCAATCAAACGGAAGAAAAGGATCTGTTCCATGCGGTATCCCTGTCCGGCGGCAAAGACAGCACCGCCATGCTGCTGCTCATGATTGAGCGAGGACTGCCGATTGATGCGGTCCTGACAGCAGATACGGGCATGGAATTCCCGGAAATGTATGAGCATTTACAAAAGCTGGACGACTATCTGTTTGCAGAGCGAGGGTTGCATCTGACGTGGCTGCGCCATCCAAAGGGCTTTGAGTGGCTAATGTTTGAGGAAAAGAAGCAGCGACCGGCCAGCATTGAAAACCGGCAGCGGCTGGGTGTTTCTCTATACGGAAACGGCTGGCCCGGTCCCCGTGTGCGCTGGTGTACGGGGCAACTGAAAACACATCTCATCCACAAGGAGATCAACCGGCTGAAAGGACAATACAAGGCCGTGAGTTATGTGGGGATCGCCGCAGATGAGCCGAAGCGGATCAAAAATGAGCGCTATCCGCTGATGGATTGGGGAATCACGGAGAAAGAAGCCCTGCGAATCTGCTATGACCGTGGCTACGATTTTGGCGGACTGTATCAGATCTACCGCCGCTGTTCCTGCTGGTGCTGCCCGTTGCAGGGCATCGGTGAACTGCGAAAACTCCGGCAGCATCACCCGGAGTTATGGGAGCGGCTGCGGGAAATGGACAAGCGGGCGTTGGCACAGTTCGGCCCCGGCCCGCTGGGGCAATTCAAGAAGGATTGGAGTGTGGAACGGTTGGAACAGCGATTTGCGGCAGAAACGCAGCAGCTTTCTATTTCATCCTCGCAGAAGGAGCGTGAACGATGATGTATCGAGAACCGAGTGATTCCCCTTGGGGCCTTGTTGTGCGCTGCGACACCCTTTGTCCCGGCGTGTATAGCGTGTCCACGGCAGGCCACGGAGGGATCATGGCCCAAATCGACGCAGCTCGGCAGCTGCTGTCCCCGGAGGCCCAGGCAGTCGGCTTTCAGGCAGGCGGGTATCTGAATTTTGAGGAGGACTGCGATGCGCCGGTGGTCCTGCGGGAACTGATGGACAGCGGTATCATCGCACCCCGGACGGATAACTACTTCCGCCCCGGTGAATATGAAGCCTGCATTGACCGGAGCCTGCAGCACTGGAACCCGGCCTATTGGCAAGCACGGCAGGAACGGCTCTCTGTACGGGAGGCAAAAGCGGCAAAGGAGCGTGAACGGTAATGGACTATGTAATCAAGATCATGGCCCCGGCGGAGCGCAATTACTGTTATACCGACAGCCAGCAGCTCGGCAAACAGACCGACTGCATCGGCCATCTGCGGGGCGATATGGACAGAAGCGGGAAAGGCTTTTTCACCTCATGGTGGGATCATTGCCCGGAGCTGAAAACACAGGCGTTCAAGGACGAATTTGACGATTTTATCAATGCCCTGCGTTTTGATGATCGCTATGGCGGCATTTTCAAAAACCGCAGCAGCCTTTCCAGATACTGTTATGAACATAAAGAAAGTGTGTTTGCTGAGGATTTCATTCCGCAGTATGGATTCCGGGTGGATACACCGGAGCACGCTTATCTCCTGCGGCTGAACCCTATGCAGGGGGATTATAACCTGTATGTCTACTGCTATCGCCGGGAAGCACTGGACCGGCATTTGAAAAACGCCGAGCGTGGCATCTGCTTTGTGGACCCGCAGGGAAAGACCCTGTTCCGCATCCCGGATGGGGACAGCATCCGTGTGCTCAGGCCGGATGGCACGCAGCATGACCACATCTGCCGGTATATCGACGACCACCGGGCCGAAATCGGCAGCGGGCATCTGTATGGCATGGTGCAGTTTGCCCAGCAGATGGAGCAAACGGGCAGCACCTTCGTGCCGCTTCGCTCGTCACTCCCGAAGCAGTGCTACTCACTCCTGCTGGACACCGGAAATGTGGTGATCCTGAAACGGGGCGAAACCGGCTATTACAAGACGGACATTCCCCACACCTCAAAGGAGGAAGCCCGTGCCATCGTGGAGGAATATAACCGCAAGCTGGGCGTGACCCGTGCGCAGGAGGAGGCCATGAAGGGCGGCTCCATGTTCGGTTTTGATAAGCCCATTGCCGACCCCGCCAACTACGATGCACAGGGACAACCGTTGAAGCGCAGGGAGAAAGATCGAGGTGACGCAAGATGAACGAACAGAAGCACATTATCTGGAGCAGCGATGTGGACTACGAGGACTGGCGGGCGGATCTGGAGGAGCAGTACCCCGACCTCTCCGAGCAGGAACGGATGGAGTTGATGGTCGAGCAGAACAACGACTATCTCGATGACGAGCGGTGTAATCTGAACATTCAGCTTTCCCGTCCCATTCTGCTGATCGCAGACATCGGCCGCTGGGACGGGCGCTATCCCGGTTATGCCGAGATCAAAAGCGGCAACATCCGGGATTGCCTGTACTCCGAGATGGACGATTCCACATGGTATGTGGACCGGCTGGGCGACCTGCGCTGCGACGCCGTACACCACGACGGCACGAACCACTATCTCTACCGGGCCTATAAGGAGAATGCCAGCGAAGCACAGATCGACCGGCTGAAAGAAAAGCTATACAGCGGCACCGCCACCCGCAGCGACGTGACCCGTGTGACCAAGCGCCTGGGCGACGAGATCGGGCGGGTCTACGGCTGGCGGTTTCCGTCCAGCCGGGAAGCGATGCGGGAACGATAGGAGGAGAACGCTATGACCGTTGACGCAAGAAAAGAACGCTTTGAACTGGTGGAGGTGTTGGGCCACCCTATGCTCTTTACCTGCCTTCGGGTAGACCGCAGCACCGTCCCCAAGGGGCTGTATCTTTACGAGGTGCGGAACGATGATGACCAGTGCGGACTTCCCGTGGAGATTGGCCGCTGGGTTATGGTCAACCATTGGGGCACGCTGCTGTCCGCCGTACCCATTGCATTGGAACCAAGTCCCCATATCAACAACGCCTACCGGAGCATCGACCCGGAGAAGGATTGGAACTACACCGGAGAGCCGTGGACGGTACGGGAATATATGGACAACTACCTGCCGAAAAAGGAGCGGGAGAAGCCGAGAGAACGATAGGAGGGCCTATGGCACGCAGATTTCAGGAGATCACCGAGGTTTACCGGCAGGAGCTGGCCGCACTGGCCCGTGGGGACAAATGGACGGCGTTCCTGCGCTCCGCCTGCCGGAACTATAAGCTGCACTTCGAGGAGCTGGTATTGGTACACGCCCAGCGCCCGGATGCCACGGCCGTTCTGGAAATGGCGCACTGGAACCGCAGATTCGACCGCTGGGTCGATCCGGGTTCCACAGGCATCGCCGTGTTTGACCGGGATACCCCCGGCCGGGCACGGCTGAAATACTATTTTGACATTTCCGACACCCATGAGGGCCGCTTTCACCGCCCTGTGCCCCTGTGGCAGGTGTCCGCCGAACAGGAGCCGGAGATCGTGGAGGCGCTGGAGCATCGGTTCGGTGCTTTGGCCCAGAAGGAGATGCTGGGGGACGCCATCGTATCCGCTATGGGAAATGCCGTTACAGATAACATGGCGGATTATCTCGCAGACCTGCAGCAGAGCCGGGACGGCAGCTTTCTGGAGGAACTGGACGAGCTGAATGTGAAGGTGCTCTACCGCCGTCTGCTGGAAAACAGCACAGCCTATATGCTGCTATGCCGCTGCGGTCTGGAACCGGATGCGTATTTTGAACCGGAGGATTTCTCCGAGGTGTTCAATTTCAACACGCCGGAGACCATGAACGCCTTGGGCGTGGCCACACGGGATATTGCCGAAAGCGGTCTGCGTGCCATTGCCCGGACGGTCCGAAGCCGCCAAAAGCAAATTCGCACAGTTGCGCCGCCTGCAGAAACTGCGTATCCTATACACGAGCAAACAAACCCACAGGCTGAAAGGAGCGAAAAACATGGACATGACCTACACGATGAAGGACGGCTGCCGGCTGCCGGATCTGCTGCCGCCGCAGGAGCCGGAGACGGCCCTTGGGAAATACGGCCTGCTGCGCCGGAAGTATCTGAAAGCGCACCGGAAGGTGCTGTTCACGAATCTGCTGACATCGGGCAAGCTGAACGAGCATCTATCGGAGATCGAGCGGACGGCAAAGAAGCGCATGGAGCAGCTGGTGACGGAGATGGCCCGGACCGAGGGCGTGACGGAGGAGCTGAAAGCAGCCGACCCGATGAAATGGGTGGGGCTGATGAACAATCTGAGAAACGCCGCCGAGGAGACGGTGCTGGCGGAACTGATCTACAACTGAACACCGAACCCGAAGAAGCGGACAGTACGGAGGAAACATCCTCTGAACTGCCCGCTTTTTTGGATGAGAAGAAAATTTTCGCCATCATCGAAAACCGCAATGATGACCTGATCTACAAAAAGGCGCAGATCGAGTTGTTTTTCGACACCCACCCAGATGAAGATGATCGTGCGAAGTATATTCGCTCTGCTTATCAGAACCGCTGGACAGAGATCCTTGCAGACGGCGTGCGGCTTGGCTATCACCCGCAGGAGGACGGTCTGCTCATGTGGGAAGGGTCCTTCCCGTCCCGCACCAGCGAGAGCGTATTTTCGTGGAAGCTGGTGGCAGGCTTCACGGCGCAGCTTATTGACAAGCGGGAATATTTCATCAATACCAGCATCAAGCCGTTTGTTCCGAAGGACCCGCAGCAGCTCACCTTCTTTGACCTGCCTGCCCAGCCTGCGGATGCCCCGCTGTTCTCCCATCCGAAGCTGCCCCAGCAGATCATTGACGAAGCCCTGTGCGTTGGGGCCAATGACGAGCACAGTCGGCTCATCATCTGCGCCTACTTTATGAAGGATAAGCCGGACAACGCCGCATTTCTGCAAAAGCATTACGGCGAAAACGGTGCAGGCTTCTATTTTGACGGAGAAAAGATTTCGCTCTGGTATGACGCCGAAGGGATGCGTATTGCCCGTGGCACGACGGCGCAGCGCAGCAGCGCCACACTGCTTTCGTGGGAGGAAGCGGCAAAGCGCATCCGGGAACTGTTGGATTTGGGGCGGTATATGCCGCAGAGTGAACTGGATAAAGTCGAGCATTATGAGCGGATGCAGCTGGCGGACAGCATCGCCTACACCAGCCGGGACATAACGAAGGAGGCACGGGAGGCAGGCTTTCTGCCGCTGGCCATGCTGGCTCATTCCGTCAAGGGCGGCTATCCGGAAGTGCAGAAGCAGATTTATGGTCTTCTCTGTGAGTCGGATACCCTGCAAAAGTGCGTGGACGAATGGACGGCGTTCAACGCTGCGCTGGATGCCGGGCAAGACCTTTTGCGTTTTCGCTTTTACCGTCCGAAAGAGATACTGGAGCGGCTCCGTGATCTACAGCGGGAGCCGCTGCATTTTACCGTTGCCGACGGGTTTACTCCCGACCGGCAGTTTTTTATTTCTGCCGATGAGATCGATGAGGTACTGCGTGAGGGCAGCGGAAACACCGACTATCGACTCGGTGTGTATGCCTTTTACGCCACCCACAAGGATAAGGCCGAGCGTGAAAAATACCTCAAGGATTATCACGGGGAGTACAGCGGTCACTGCGGCGGGAATGACAATATCACCCGCATCCGTGGCAAGGGCATCGAGTTCAGCCACGGCAGTATCACGGCCCCCTATGCCAAGGTCACGCTGAAATGGCCGGAGGCAGCCAAGCGCATCGGAGAACTGATCTCCCAGAACAAATTCCTCTCCGATGCCGACCGGGCGGCTATGCCGAAGTATGAGCGGGAACAGCTGGCCCGGAAGATCGTCAACTTCTTCATGGATACGCCGGAGGATGTGGTGCGGCCGTTTTCCCAAAACGCCATTGCAGACTATTGGGAGTGCGTCAAAACCGTGGCCGCACAGCTTTTGGATGCTGACCGGGTGCAGGAAATTTATCAGAATATGCTCCCTGCCTGGGAATCCACCAAGGCAGACGACCGGCACTATAACCTGCGGAAGCAAGGGCTGGAAGCCATGCGGGCCTATCTGGACGGCACCTATTCCGTATTTGGCCTTGAAAAACCGCTGCAAATGCCAATGGCACAAGCAAGCCCGGTTTGGCAGCAATATACCGCATTGAGCGCACAATATCCGAATGCGCTGGTACTGGTACAGGTTGGAGATTTCTACGAGGCGTTTGAAAAGGATGCCCAGGCACTGCATGACCAATTCGGATATGCCACAACGAAACGTCGAGTCAGCGGCGGAAGCGGCTCCTATCTGATGGCCGGATTCCCTATCTCTTCGCTGGAATCTGTGCAGGGCAAGTTGGAATCGCTCGGTATTTCTGTCGTTGTCTCCGGCGAAAGTGGGACGGATTATTTTCCTGCCGAACTGCCGTCAGAGGAACCAGAAATGGGGCAGGAACCACTCACAGCAGAAACACCGACTTCGGAGACAGCCCCGGAATCACCCGCCGAAGAAGAAACCGTTCTCCCCTCACCGAAGCCCATACAGGAGCGTGTGCGCTTTGCACCGCTCCACCCGGAGATACCGGCCCAGCGGCGGCATGACTTCCGCATCACCGACCGGACGCTGGGCGTGGGCAGCAAGGCGGAAAAGTATGCGGCCAATGTGGCCGCCATCCGCACCCTGCAGAGGGTCGAGCAAGAAAACCGGCTGGCGACGCCGGAAGAACAGGAAACCCTTTCCCGCTATGTGGGCTGGGGCGGCCTTGCCGACTGCTTCGATGAAAAGCACAGCCGGTACGCCGAACTGAAAGCGCTGCTCACCGAGGAGGAATATGCCGCCGCCCGTGCCAGCAGCCTGACCGCTTTTTATACCCCGCCCGTTCTCATCGACGCCATCTACCAGGCGCTGGCACAGATGGGCTTGGAAAGCGGCAACCTGTTGGAGCCTGCCTGCGGCGTCGGCAACTTTATGGGGATGCTGCCGGACAGCATGAGGGATTGCAAGGTTTACGGCGTGGAACTGGACAGCATTTCCGGCCGCATCGCCCGGCAGCTTTACCAGAACAGCCGTATTGCCGTTACCGGCTATGAAAAGGCAGAGATACCGGACAGCTTCTTTGACGCAGCGGTGGGCAACGTGCCTTTTGGAAATATCAAGGTCGTTGACCGGCGCTACGACAAGCATCACTGGCTCATCCACGATTATTTTCTCGGAAAGACGCTGGACAAGATACGTCCGGGCGGCGTGATCGCCTTCATCACCTCAAAAGGTACAATGGACAAGGAAAGCCCCGCCGTGCGGAAATATCTGGCCCAGCGGGCCGACCTCATCGGGGCGATCCGCCTGCCCAATACGGCCTTCAAGGCCAGCGCCGGGACGGATGTGACCAGTGACATTCTCTTCCTTCAGAAACGTGACCGCATCGTGGACATCGAACCGGATTGGGTGCATCTGGACACGGATGAAAACGGCATCCGCATGAACAGCTATTTCGTCCGGCACCCGGAAATGGTGCTGGGCGAGATGGTCATGGAGAGCACCCAATACGGTATGGACAGCGTGTGCAGGCCCCGTGAAGGGAACGACCTTCCCGACCTGCTGGATAAGGCCGTGTCCGGGCTTCACGCACAGATACCCGCCTATGAACAGGACGGGCCAGAGGAGGAAGACCTCTCCATCCCCGCCGACCCGGATGTACGGAATTACAGCTTTACCTCTGTGGACGGCAAGCTGTATTTCCGCATCGACAGCCGCATGGAGCCGGTCGATTTGCCGCTCACCACCGAGAACCGGGTGCGAGGTATGATGGCGCTACGGGACTGCGCCCGCCAACTCATCGCCTATCAGATGGAAAACCACCCGGACGAGATCATTTGGCGGGAGCAGGAAAAACTTGGCAGTCTGTATGATGCCTATGTGAAAAAATATGGGCGGCTCTGCACCCGTGGCAACCATCTGGCCTTTTCGGACGACGGCAGCTATCCCCTGCTGTGCTCGCTGGAGGTTCTGGACAACGAGGGCAATTTTGCACGCAAGGCGGATATGTTCACCAAGCGGACCATCCGGCCCAATATGCCGGTGGCGCAGGTGGACACGGCTTCGGAGGCGCTGGCGGTATCGCTTTCTGAAAAAGCGCAGGTCGATCTCGCCTTTATGTCGGAACGCTCCGGAAAAAGCGAGGAGGAACTGGTGCAGGAGCTGTCCGGGGTCATCTACCAGAATATCCGCTGCGGTCTTACGCCGGAGGAGATCAGTCCGGCGCAGCTTGATCTGGCGGCATACCCCTATGTCACCGCTGAGGAATTTCTGTCCGGCAATGTGCGGAAAAAGCTGCAAATGGTGAAGGCCCTGCAAGCAGCGTTACCGGTCGAAAAGAAACAGGAACTGGCCGGATATGCCGCCGCATTGGAGGCCGTGCAGCCGCCAGACCTGACCGCTGCGGAGATCGGTGTGCGGATCGGTGCATCATGGGTGCCTACCGATGTCTATCAGCAGTTTATGTTCGAGCTGTTCGGTACCAGCGTATACGCCAGGCAGAGAATGCGGGTCGTTCGCTCCGAATACAGCGGAGAATGGAACATCAGCAACAAAAGCATGGACGGCGGCAACATCAAAGCCGTCACCACCTACGGCACCAAGCGTATCACGGCGTACCACATCCTGGAGCAGACACTGAATCAGCGGGTAGTCAAGGTGTTCGATATCGTTGTGGAGGACGGCAAGGAGCGGCCGGTGCTGAATGTGAAGGAAACTGCCATCGCCCAGGATCGGCAGGAGCTGATCAAGTCCAAATTTGCCGATTGGCTGTGGCAGGACATCGACCGGCGCGAACGGCTGTGCCGCATCTATAACGACACCTTCAATTCCATCCGACCGCGGGAGTACGATGGCAGCCACATCCGCTTTGTGGGGATGAACCCGGAGATCAGCCTGCGAAAGCATCAGGTGAACGCCATCGCCCATGTATTGTACGGCGGCAATGCGCTGTTGGCACACGAAGTGGGTGCAGGGAAAACCTTTGAAATTGTTGCCGCCGCTATGGAAATGAAGCGTCTGGGGCTATGCACCAAGTCGCTGATCGTGGTGCCCAACCACATCACGGAACAGTGGGCGGCAGAATGGCTTCAGCTCTACCCAGCCGCTAACATTTTGGTAGCTACCGAACGCGATTTTGAAAAGCGCAACCGCCGCAGGCTGTGTGCCCGTATTGCCACCGGAGATTATGATGCAATCATCATCGGCCACAGTCAGCTCATGAAGATCCCCCTGTCCCGTGAACGGCAACAGGCCATTTTGCAGCGGCAGATCGACGAGGTGCTGCTGGCCATCAGCGACGCCAAGCGGCAGAAAGCAGAAAACTTCACCATCAAGCAGATGGAGCGAACCCGTAAGTCATTGGAGGCGCGGCTGGAGAAGCTCAACGATCAGAGCACCAAGGACGACACCGTGACCTTTGAGGAGCTGGGCATCGACCGGCTGTTCATCGATGAGAGCCACAATTTCAAAAACCTCTTTCTGATGACGAAAATGCGCAATGTCGGCGGTATCGCGCAGACGGAAGCGCAGAAGTCCTCGGATCTCTTTGCCAAGTGTCAGTATCTGGACGAGCTGACCGACAGCCACGGTGTTATCTTCGCCACCGGCACCCCGATCTCCAACAGTATGGTGGAATTGTATACGGTGCAGAGGTACTTGCAATATCAAACCTTGCAGGAGATGGGTCTTATCCACTTCGACGATTGGGCCAGCGACTACGGTGAAACCGTTACCGCCATCGAGCTTTCCCCGGAGGGCAGCGGCTATCGCCCGAAAACCCGTTTTGCAAAATTCTTCAATCTGCCGGAGTTGATGGCGACCTTCAAAATGGTGGCGGATGTGCAAACGGCGGATATGCTGAAGCTGCCCGTCCCAAAGGCCAACTTCCACACCGAGGTCATCCACCCCAGCGAGTTGCAAAAGAAAGCTGTTGCAGGACTGGCGGAGCGTGCCGAGCGCGTCCGCGCCCGTGTGGTCGATCCCAGCACGGACAATATGCTCCGCATCACCAACGATGGACGGAAGCTGGCGCTGGATATGCGCCTTATCAACCCGCTGGCCGCCGATGACCCCAACGGCAAGGTCGCAACCTGCGCCCGCAATGTCGCCCGTATCTGGGCGCAGACCAAAGATCAGCGCAGCACCCAGCTGATTTTCTGCGACCTGTCTACTCCCAAGGCGGACGGCAGCTTCAATGTGTATGACGATCTGCGGCGGAAGCTGCTTGAGATAGGCATTCCGGAAAACGAGATCGCTTATATCCACACCGCCAACACCGAGCAAAAGAAAAAGGAGCTGTTTGCCAAGGTGCGCGGCGGCGAGGTGCGTATCCTCATGGGCAGCACCGCAAAAATGGGAGCCGGAACCAATGTGCAGGACAGGCTCATCGCCTTGCATGATCTCGATTGCCCATGGCGGCCCAGCGACTTGCAGCAGCGCCTTGGGCGCATCGTGCGGCAGGGCAACCAAAATCCGGAGGTGGAGATCTTCCGCTATGTTACCGAGGGCACATTCGATGCCTACCTCTATCAGCTGGTGGAATCCAAGCAGCGGTTCATTGCCCAAATCATGACCTCCAAACTGCCAGCCCGTGCGGCGGAGGATGTGGACGAAACGGCGCTTTCCTATGCCGAGATCAAGGCGCTGGCCACGGGAAACCCGCAGATCATTGAAAAGTGCAATCTGGATATGGAGGTCAGCAAGCTGAATATGCTCCGTGCCAGCCATCTGAGCCAGCGGTATGCGCTGGAGGAGTTGGTGCTGCGGAAGTATCCGGCAGAGATCAAGGAGTTGAACGAACGCATCGCCGGATATGAGCAGGACAGCGCACGGCTGGCCGAGCATCCGAAGCCCGCCGAGGGCATTGCGCCGATGGTCTTAAATGGCGTCACCTACGCCGAGCGTGAGAACGCCGGCAAGGCCATCATCCATGCCTGCACCCACATGAACGGAGCGGAGACTATTTCCGTTGGCAGCTATCGTGGATTTGATATGGCGCTCGCCTATGACAGCAAAACCAACGAATTTCACATGACGCTGAAAGGAAGTCTCTCCCATACGGCTGTACTGGGGGCAGACGCAGGCGGCAATGTGACCCGCATCGACAATGCGTTGGAGAAAATCAATGAGCGTTTGGAAAACGCTCGGTCACAGCTTGCCCATGCCACCGAGCAGCTTGAAAACGCCCGCACAGAGATGACTGCCCCCTTTCCGAGGGAGGCAGAACTGGCCGAAAAAACACGGCGGCTGAATGAACTGAATGTGCTGCTGAATCTCAATGAGCCGGATCGTGTCGTTATGTCGGAGGAGCCGGACGAGGGCGGCAGCCCCCGGCCGAGAACGGCAGACCGGGAACGGTGATCTGCATCCTTCTGCTTTTACCGGTCGAGGAAGAGAACAAGGCAGCAGGCTGTTTCGGCCTGCTGCCTTGCTCTCTCCGACACTCCAAAAAGTTGCATATTTTCGCAAGTTTTCACTTTGCGGTTGTGGGCGCTGCTTTAAGATTGCTGGCTGTTCAGATACTCAACCAGCTCGCAAACCGTTGTGACCGGGTTACTATCTCGGCTGAGAATAACTACATTGTCCTTGTAAAGGCTATCCAAGCGTTCCCTGGCACGCTGCATTGCCTCTGATTGATGAGGTAACAGGTCGGCAAAAACATCCAGATTCTTTTCGTATTTTTCAAGCCGTCCTTTACTTTGCAGTTGGTGCAGAACTTCTTCGGCCCCGTTTAAGTAGCTGTTCTGCTTTACAAAATGAAGCAGATACCAGTACTCAAAGCAAGGATTGGAATAGGCAATTTTATACCCGTGTTTCTCAGCGTAGTCGGCGGCATTTTTCAATTCGGAGTTCTTGTTATCATCGCAATCGAAAACGCACCACAGTTGGTCTCCGTCCTTTGGAAAATAATCCGATTGAGAAAGCAGCCCTTTTGCGTGCTTCACCAAATGCTCTGCAGCCTTGTGCTTGGAAGAAATCGGCACAATATCTACCAGGCAGTTGCGGGAACGGAAATGCTTGAAATATTTGATCTCCGTTTCTTTTCCCTCACAGATTATATAAATGATGGGCCTACGTTTGCGACGGCCTGCTTTATTTGGGTCGTATTCTTTCCTCATTCCTGCCATAAGCCGTCACCTCCGATAAACGGGATCGCACCGAAGCGCCCTTGCAAATACCCCTTGCGGATGTTCTCTCCCTTTCTCGGAGAGAAGGACGCCAGCGAATACAGCTCAGTTGCACAGGACCGCTCGTCCTTTTCTGCAAACCAGATCTGATCTCTGCGGAAGAAGGTAAGATCAAGCAGCATCGCATCATGCGTCGTAAACAGAAGCTGCGCTCCCTCTGTGTTGATCGTATTATCCTGAACCATCTCTATCAGCCGCTTTGTCAGGAGCGGATGCAGACTGTCCTCGATCTCGTCAACGACAAGCAGTGCGCCGTCCTCCAGCGCTTGCAGCCAGCCGCCGATACGGGAGAAGAACCGTTGCGTTCCGGAGGACTCCTGATCCATAAGAAGCTGGAAGTGTTCCACGCTGCCATCCGCACCGATGACACGATGGGTGGTCGTAATGACCGGGGCCTTGCCGGAAATGTTCTTGATGGTCACATCAGAAATGCCGAGGTCGGCAAGCAGCAGCTCCTTCAGGATACGAGCCTTCTTCTCATTGCCGCTGACGATCTGTGCGACTGTTTCCGAAGCGGCAGGTGCTTCCTCCATCAAGAATGTCAGCTTTTCCAAGAACCACTTGTAGGCGTTTTCCGTTTGCGGCAGATTCCAGTCGTTTGAGGAAACCAGATACAGCTTATTATCCGGCGTGCGGTTGCTGAGTGTGATTTGCTCATTGATATTCTCTCGGAATTCATATACGCCGTTTTCTCTTGAGAAAATCAGCGCCTCACGCCCATTGGGCCAGTGGTACAAATACTCCGTATAGATCTTCTTAGCATCGAAAGAATAGCCGTAAGCGTAACGAATGCCATGATAGATGAATACGATCTCAAAAGATGTAGGCGTTGTGGTGCCTCCAAACGGTTCCCACGGCAATTTTTGTCCTTTGGATATTTTGGCTGCTTCTCCGACAACCATATCCTTCATCGTCATCAGTGCGTGCAGCACATTACTTTTACCGGCAGCGTTCGCTCCGTAAATAGCAATAGCAGGTAAAAGCGCCCTTTTTTCATCTGGGTGCAGCAGATAAGACTCCAGGGACTTATCCTTTGATGCTGCAAAGCTGATGACTGCACTATCTTTGATTGAGCGATGGTTTTCAATCGAAAATTGAATAAGCATAAGCGGATACCTCCATTCACAGTATAGTCTCTCCATTCTTCGCCCATATTATAGCAGTTAAAATCGCCTGCGTCAATATTTATATCTCGATTTCGCAGAAATAACGCAAATTCGGGCGATAAAATTGCTTCAAGCGGCAATAGATATAATTTAGCCGCAGGAAAATTGATAGAGAAAATATCCGATAATGGCTCGACTGCTCTGCGTCCCCCGCTTATAATATAAACGAGATTATCATAAATTAATTTATCATAATGGGGACATCTGAAAAGCATATCCAAACTACACCGTTGTGCCAAAAAGTTGCACCTTGTCGTAAAAGTCGTTTGAAAAAGTTGCAGCTTGCCGAGAAAAGTCCCTTGAAAAAGTTGACAATCCTGAGCAAAAGTCCCTTGAAAAAGTTGTCTCGATGGAGAGACGCAGAAATTTATCGCCATTTCGCAATGAAGGTTTCCCCATCAATCTTCCACGAAGGATTGGTGGGTCAGAAAAATGGGGTGCAAAACGTTACATAGCCGGACGGCTTTCATTCATGTGAAAACCGTCCGGCTTATTTTTATATCAAGGAGATGATGAAACGATGGGCTATGTGACAAGAGAGATGATCGACCGGGCGAAGGAAATGGACCTACTGACCTATCTCCAGACCTATGAGCCGCAGGAGCTGGTGTATTTTGGCGGCAGCACCTACTGCACCCGTGAGCACGACAGCCTGAAAATTTCCAACGGGAAGTGGTGCTGGTTTTCCCGTGGGATTGGCGGCAGGACGGCACTGGATTATCTGATCAAAGTGAAAGAGATTCCCTTTACCGAGGCGGTGGAGCGGATCGTGGGACGGGCGGCTGGGCAGCCGCCCATTTCTTGTACCCGCCAGCAGCCGGAGCAGACAAAGACACTGCTTTTGCCGCAGGTCAGCCGCTGCGCCGCCCATGCCGTCGAGTATTTGCACAGCCGAGGAATCGACTATGAACTGATTGATTTCTGCATCCGAACCGGTCGGCTCTATGAGAGCTATCCCCACCACAATGCCGTATTTGTCGGCAAGGATAAAGACGGTCAGCCCCGCTATGCCTGCCTGCGGGGAATCGGAACAGACTTCAAAGGGGAAGCGACGGGCAGCGATAAGCGATTTTCCTTTTCCATCCCCGCCGAGGAGTCGTCACAGGTGCTGTATCTGTTTGAATCGGCCATCGACCTGCTTTCCTTTGCGGCGATGGCGCAGGAGGACAGACTGCCGTGGAGGTCGCAGCACCTGTTGTCTCTGGCCGGTGTGTACCAGCCTAAGAAGAACTTGACGGAGCGGCATCTGCCGCTGGCTCTGTCTCAGTATCTTCGGGACCACCGGGAAATCCAAACCATTTACCTGTGTCTCGACAACGACCTTGCGGGCCGCAGCGCCGCCGATGCGATCCGGCAGCAGCTGGCAGGCAGGTATGTTGTGCTGGACGGCTTTCCTTGCCAGGGCAAGGATTATAATGATTGGCTTTGCCTGCGGAAGGGGCTGCCAATCACCAGAACAGTATCAAAACCAGAGAGGAGTATGGCACGATGAGCGAATATAAGGTTCTTATTACAGAGACATGGAAGCGGGCAGTTACGGTAGATGCCGAGAGCCGGGAGGAGGCGGAAGCAGCCGTGCGTTGCCAGTATAAAAACGGCGAATACGCTCTTGCATCGGTGGATTCTGATGGCGTCTCTTTTTCAGCACAGTATCCGGAGCAGCAAGTCGAATTGTCCTACGGAAAGCTGCGGGAGCTGTTTCGCAAAGCAGAGCGAGGCGGCATCCATGTGAGCGGGTATATCACCTTCCGTGCAGACAGCTTTTCTACAGCATACAGCGAGCGCTCCCGCACCTATGCGGTATCCAGCGATAACAAGGCATTTCAGCCCAACATGGGCGGTTATTCCATTTACGCCCGCTGTCTGGACGGGACGGACCCCTGCGTCCGACTGGAGCAGTATATGGCTGCGGAATACGGCGGAGAACGTGGGTGGAGCGTAGAGCGCTGCTATATGCTCCGGGAGGACTACGACCGGGTGATGACCCTTCCGGAGCGAGGCAGGGAGCGAGGACGATAAAGTAACACTCAAAATTATACCCGAAATTATAATACTTCACGGTATAACCTTAAATGAAAAACAGAGGAGGCTTGCGGTATGGTGTGCCGGGATTTACGCTTGATTTTCCATAACGGATGTTCTTATCAGCAGGTACACCCGGAAGCACGTCCGCAGGGCGTACAGGAATGTACTATACCAGCAAGCAACGCCTTTTGGGGACAAAAGGCAGCTTGACAGGGGCATCCCCTGTAACCCCTCGCCGCCAGATGCGGCAATTTTGACCTTTGGAGGAACGGTAATGACCAAGCGAGAGATAGAGATCAAGGTGCGGCTGAACCAGAAAGAGGCGGAGCACCTGAACCGTCAGGTGGAGAAATGCCGCCTGTCCCGTGAAGCCTACCTGCGGCACCTGATTGCCGGAGTGGTGCCCCGTGAGGCCCCGCCGCCGGAATACTTTGCCTTCATGCGGGAGCTGCATTACGTGGGCAACCTTCTCAACCAGATCGCACAGAAGGCCCATGTGCTGAATGTCATAGATGTCAAACGGTACGATGAGGGCAGCAAGCAGTGGGAAGCCTTTATCCGGGAGGTCACGGCGGCAGTCATCCTTCCGGCAAAACGGGAGTAGCGCTATGGCAACAACTTCCATTTGGGCCGTGAAGGGATGGCTGGGCAAAGTGGTGCTCTATATCGAGAACCCGGAAAAGACGGAAAATCCGCAGTTCTACCGGCAAAAGAATATGACCGATGTGCAGGTGCAAAATTTATCGGATGTCATTGACTACGCCGCCCGCCTGGATAAAACGACGGAGGCGCTGGACAGCGAAAGCGTCTCCGTACTGCGACAGCTGGTCAGCGGCATCAACTGTCTGCCCGCAACGGCACGGGATGAGATGCTGGCAGTCAAGAAGCGCTTCGGCAAGGAGGACGGTGTCGTCGCCTATCATGGGTATCAGTCCTTTGCCCCCGGTGAGGCTACACCGGAGATGGCCCATGAGATCGGTGTGAAGCTGGTCCGGAAGCTGTGGGGCGAGAAATATCAGGTGCTGGTTGCCACCCATTTGGATAAGGAGAATCATCTGCATAGTCATTTTGTGGTGAACAGCGTATCCTTTGTGGATGGCATCCGCTACCATCGTACCGGGAAAGACTACTACGAAATGCGGACAGTCTCCGACGAACTCTGCCGGGAATACAGCCTGTCCGTGGTGGAGAAGCCCCAGCCGGGAAAGGCAAAGCACTACGGGGAATGGCGGGCCGAACAGGAGCAGCGCCCCACATGGCGTGGCCTGATCCGCAGTGAAATCGATGGGCTGATCCGGGAAAGTGTCAGCGAAAAGCAGTTTTATTACCTGTTGCGTCAGAAGGGCTATGCGATAAAGTTCGGTAAGGACATTTCCGTGCGCCCGCCCGGAAAGGAACGCTTTGTGCGCCTTTCCCGGAACTTCGGGGCGGCATACACCGAAGATGGGATACGGCGGCGTATTTTGTCCCAGCCCCTGCCGCAGGTTCCCCATCCGGAAGTTCCGAAAGAGCGGAAAAAAGTCTATTCTGCGCAGGGAAAGTGGCAGAAAACACGCAAGATAACCGGCTTTCGGGCGCTGTATCTGTATTACTGCTATAAACTCGGTGTGTTTCCAAAGCGCCGCCCGCAAAGCCGGGCACGGCTCCATTTTCTTCTCCGGGAGGATCTGATAAAACTGAATAATATCTCACAGGAAGTACGGCTGCTCGCACGGCATCACATTGATACCGCCGAGCAGCTTGCTTTATATAAAAAGGAACAGGAGGTGCAGATCACGACCCTTTCCGCCCAGCGTCGGGCGCTGCAGAAGGCACTGCGTACCAAGCCCGTCCGGGATAGCCCGGAACAGGCTGATGCACACAGGGCGCAGATCAGGGAGTTGTCTGAACGGCTCAAAGCGCTGCGCCGGGAGTTGCACCTGTGCGACGACATTGCAGAGCGCTCCGGCGTGATAGCGGAGAAACTGAAAGCCGTCCGGGAGGACGAGAAAAATCAACAGAAGGAGGAACAGCAACATGAACACATCCGGTGACGCCGCCGAACAGGTCGTCCGGCTCAGTCTGGAAGGCGTGGAGGTGGCAGCCAAGATCACAGGCAGTGCGGCCAAGGAGGTATCGGCGCTGCTGATCGCCGCCCTGAAAAACCGGGACAAGAACAAGGTCAAGGGGCGGCAGCGTCTGACCGCCATGCTCCGCAGCGGCAAGGAATTGACCATCTTTACCGTCAAAAATCAGGACATGGCCCGTTTTGTGGCTGACGCCAAGCGCTACGGCGTGGTCTACTGCGTGCTGCGGGAGGCAAAGGGCAACCCGCAGGGCATCAGCGAGATCATGGTGCGTGCCGAGGATGCCGCCAAAATCAACCGAATCGTGGAGAATATCAAAATCGCCACGGTATCCGACCCGGAGGCCATCCGGGAGAACTTGTCCGGCAAGGAGAAAGAGGGTTCTGGCCAGCCGGTTCCGGAGCAGACGCATCCCCAGCAAAGCGAGGATGACCGGCTGCTGGATGAGATGCTTTCGGGTCCCGCCGACCGGCAGGAGACGCTTCGTGAAAACCCTACGGCGGCTCGCACGGAGCGCTCCCGTCCGTCCGAGCCTTCTTCCAAAACCAGAGAGAACTCCGAAGGGGCGTCTAAGGAGGCCCGCCCTTCCGTCCGGGAGGAGCTGCGGGAGATCCGGCGTGGACAGGAGGACGGCAGCATTCCCACCCAGCGGAACGAGCCGGAGCAGGAGAAAGGGCTGCAGCAGCCCATCCGGCATAAGCAGCCTCCGCAGAAGAAGCGGAGCAGAAAAAGTAAGGAGCGATAACGATGGCAAATTTTGACGATCTGTTCACCACCCCCGCTGCCCCGGAGCCGCCCAGCGCCCCGCCGCAGCTGACAAAGGAGGAATACGCCGCCAAGAAAAAGGCCGAGCGGGACGACCTGTATGCGCTGGCGGATGAAATGGCACAGGAGGTCATGCGGGACGGAGACGCCTTCCGGGGGTTTCTGGATGTGCAGGCACGCTTTGACCGCTACTCGGCCACCAATGCCCTGCTGATCTATGCACAGAATGACAAGGCCACCCGTCTGCGAGACTTTGACGGCTGGAAGAAACAGGGCGTATATGTCCGCAGGCATGAGACGGGCATTTCCATTTTGGAGGCCGGGGACAGTTATGTGACCGAGGACGGCCGCACGGGATATTATTATCATGTGAAAAAGGTCTTTGACATTGCACAGACGGATGCCAAACGCCAGCCGCAGATCCATTATGATGACCGCCTGCTGCTTTCGGCTTTGATCTCCAAGCGCCCGGTGCCCATCGAAATGGCGGAGAATGTCCCAAACGGTGCGGCTTATGATTACACCCGCAGAACTGTCGTTGTCCAGCGTGGCATGGATGGACAGGACCTGTTTCGCTGCGTTTCGCTGGCAATGGCCCGTGCGGAGCTGGACCAGGCGGAACACGCTGACCCGCAGGCGGATGCGTTCCGGGGCTATTGCGTCTCCTATATGCTCTGCCGCAAATATGGGGTGGATGCCCGTGGGTACGATTTCAGCCGCCTGCCGGAATCGCTGCGAGGTGCTGATTCGCAGACCATTCGCAGTGAACTGACTGACATCCGGGATACGCTCCAGACCATGACCGGCAGAATGGAGCGGGCGCTGGAGCAGAGCCGTGCCGCCGCACAGAAAAACGGCAGAAAGGAGCGATAAGCGATGGAGAAACCGAGCAAGCGGGTGCTGACCCTCGATTCATACCAGCATGGAGTGGTCATTCATGCGCTCAATGAACTTCGGAATGACCTGATCCATGAGCAGCGCCCAACGGATATTGTGGACGAGGTGCTTGTCAAGACCATTGATGCGCCGAGCAAGTCCCGGAAGGGCAAATGCAGGGATGAACGGTAGAGCCAAGAGCGTGTGGTATGCGCTGGGTCTGCTTCCTGCGGTGTGGCTGGGGCTGCTGGTGGCCCCGGCCGCATCCGGCGGACTTTTTGAGATCATCCGGCAGTTCCCAGCGGCGATGCAGCATCCGCTTCATATTATCTGGTGCGAGGACAGCGGAAAGGCTGTCCTCTTTTTTGCCGCCGCCTATGGTCTGCTGGTGGGAGTGGTGCTGTCCACCCGGCGCAACTACCGGCGGGGCGTAGAACACGGCTCCGCCAAATGGGGCAGTCCAGAGCGGCTGAACCGGAAATACTGCGCCAAGCCACCGGAGCCAAACAAGGTGTTCACCCAGCACATCCGCATGGGGCTGGACGGCCGGAAGCACCGGCGCAACCTGAACACGGTCGTGGTCGGCGGCAGCGGCGCAGGTAAGACCCGCTGCTATGCAAAGCCCTGCCTGTATGAGGCGTGCCTGTCTCCGAAGGGGCCTTCCTTTGTCTGTCTTGACCCCAAGGGTGAACTGCTGCGGGATTCCGGAGGACTGCTGCGGGAATCGGGCTATGATGTCCGGGTGCTGGATCTGCTGCACATGGAGAAAAGCCACTGCTATAACCCCTTCGTCTATCTGACCAATGACAACGAGGTTCAGATGCTGGTGACGAATCTCTTTAAGGCGACAACGCCCAAGGGCGCACAGTCGCAGGACCCCTTCTGGGATTCCACCGCATCCATCCTTCTCTCGGCGCTGGTCTATTATCTCTATCACGAGGCCCCGCCGGAGGAGCAGAATTTCCCGATGGTCATGGAAATGCTTCGGGCCGGAGAGGTCCGGGAGGACGACGACAGCTATCTCTCTCCGCTGGATGTGCTTTTTGAACGGCTGGAAATGCGGGATCCGGCGCATATCGCCGTGAAGTATTACAAGCAGTACCGTTCCGGCAGCGCCAAAACGCTGAAAAGCATTCAAATCACGTTGGCGTCCCACATGGAGAAGTTCAATCTGGATTCCCTGATTGCCCTGACGGCCACGGATGAGCTGCATTTGCAGGACATGGGTGAAAAACGGGTGGCGCTGTTTGCGCTGATCCCCGACAGCGACACCAGCTTCAACTTTTTGGTGTCGATTCTGTATCAGCAGCTTTTCCAGCAGCTGTTTGACAGCGCCGACCATAAGCACGGCGGCAGTCTGCCAGTCCCGGTCCACTTTCTAATGGACGAGTTTGCCAACATCGGTCTGCCGAACGACTTTGAAATCAAGTTGTCCACCATGCGTTCCCGCAATGTGTTTGTGTCCATCATCCTGCAGAATATAGCCCAGCTGAAGGCGCTGTTTGAAAAGCAATGGGAAAGTGTGCTGGGGAATTGCGACGAACTGCTGTATCTCGGCGGCAACGAACAGGGGTCGCACAAGTATATCTCGGAACTGCTGGGTAAAGCCACGATTGACACCAACACCTACGGAAAATCGTCCGGGCGCAACGGGAATTACAGCACAAATTATCAGATCACGGGCCGGGAGCTGATGACACCGGACGAGGTGCGGATGCTGGATAACCGCAAAGCGCTGCTGTTCATCCGTGGGGAATTGCCGGTCTGCGACGACAAATTCGACATCCTGACCCACCCGCTGGTGTCCCGCACCCCGGACGGCGGCGGGCTGCCCTATGTCCACGGCGGAACGGAGCAGGCCGTTGCGTCCATCCGTGTGGATGACTGGCAGTGGGGTCCCGACGAGGAAATTCCTGCGGCCGATCTATCCGAACAAAAGTTTGAACTACTGTCCAGTGAAGAACTGGAAGCGATTTTTATGGAGGAACATTATGATGAAGCATCCTGATAAAAGAAAACATCTGCAAACCCGGCCCCTGCCGATGGGGAAAAAGAGCCGGGTATTTCTGGCGGTCTATTCCGCCGCTGTCCTCTGCGTGTGCTGTATGCCTGTGACGGCTTCTGCCGCAGGCGACCCGCTGACGGTCATCAACAACCTGTCCGACTTTATTTTCGGCGTGATCCGTGCGGTGGGGCTGATCCTTCTTGGCTGGGGTATCGTCCAGATCGGTCTGTCCTTCCAGAGTCACGACCCGTCCCAGCGCAGCAACGGCTTTTTGACACTCGCTGGCGGCGTGATCGTGACATTTGCCAAAGAGATTCTGTCGCTTATCACGGGCTGAGGGAAAGGAGGTACATCATGGGAAAGTGTGAGTGTTATATCCATTCTCTCAAGCAGGGCGAAAAGCACGTTCTGGGGGAAGCACGGATTATCAAGCGCCTGGGCGACAACGACTATCTGGCGGAATACAACGGCGTGAGATGCCATGCGATTTTCAATCCGTTTGTCGGGAAGTTCTTTGTGGACGATGTGTACGGGATCGTTCGCAAGTCCCCGGCAGACCGTACCCGATAAAAATGGCAGCAAGAGGCAGGCGCAAAGCCTGTCTCTTGCTGCCGGGAAAGGAGAACGCAATATGAGTGACAACTGGGTCGTTCAGAATCTGGAGAACGCCCTTGCGACTTGGAACGAAAAGCTGGCGGAGATATGGCAGCTCATCACGCAATCGCCGGAAACCTTCAAGGGCGGCACCATCTGGAACGTGGTCCTGCTCATCCACGACACGATGCAGGCCATTGGCCTTGCGCTGCTGGTGCTGTTTTTTGTGGTGGGCGTCGTAAAAACCTGCGGCTCCTTCGCAGAGATCAAGCGCCCGGAGGCGGCGGTAAAGCTCTTTATCCGCTTTGCGCTGGCCAAAGCCGCCGTGACCTACGGACTGGAACTGATGATGGCCCTGTTCACCATTGTGCAGGGCGTTATTTCCTCCATCATGTCGGCAGCCGGGATGGGTGCAGCGCAGGAGACGGTGCTTCCCGCCGAAATCGTGACCGCCATTGAAAGCTGCGGCTTTTGGGAGAGCATCCCCCTCTGGGCGGTGGCGCTGATCGGTGGTCTTTTTATCACGATCTTGTCTTTTGTCATGGTCCTCACGGTATATGGACGCTTCTTCCGCCTGTATATCTACACGGCCATTGCCCCAATTCCCCTTTCGACCTTTGCGGGGGAACCGAGTCAACAAATCGGCAGGAGTTTTTTGAAATCCTATGCCGCCGTGTGTCTGGAGGGAGCCATTATCGTGCTGGCCTGCATCATCTTCTCCCTGTTTGCATCCAGCCCGCCCGCCGTTGATCCCAATGCGGCGGCAGTCACGCAAGTGTGGACGTATGTAGGAGAGCTGATTTTCAATCTTCTGGTGCTGGTCGGAACGGTGAAAATGGCAGACCGTGTGGTACGAGAGATGATGGGACTTTAATTTGAAAAGGAGAAAATACAATGATGCAGAACCATGTGATTTATAGTGACGATCCACAGGCAGTGGAGAAGCTGCAGGCCAAGCTCGACAAGCTGACCGCAATGCACGCCCGCATGAAGGAGATCAACGCCTATTTCCGCAAGCACGCCACGGCGCTGGGCTGTCCCGGCCTTTCGGATGAGGATGCTGCCAAGTTGGACAGGCGTGTGCAGGAGGGATATTCGTGGGAAAAGCAGCCCTATCCGTCTTATATACTCAGCGGCAACACAGCGGAAATGCGCAGACTTAGGCAGCGCATTGAGGAGGTGTCCCGAACACAAAACACGGAATATGTAGGCTGGGATTTTCCGGGTGGTCATGCCGAGGCAGACAAGGAAGGTAATCGCCTGCGCCTGTATTTTGACGAAAAGCCCACAGAGGAGCAGCGGAGCAAGCTGAAATATAACGGCTTCAAATGGGCACCGTCTGTTGGCGCATGGCAGCGTCAGCTCAACGACAACGCCATCTACGCTGCCTCACGGCTGGATTTTCTCCGCCCGGAGAGCGGCGAAAGTCCCACGGCCATTCAGCCCAAACGACCGGCGAAAAAGGCACCGGAGAGAGGATAACGGCTATGGAGATCAAAATCAACCGGGAGATACGGGACTACAAGGAGAATATCTTCTTCGGGCTGTCGCTGCGGCAGCTCATTTTTTCACTGCTGGCCTGCGGCGTGGCCGTGGGCATCTATTTGGGTCTGCGGGATGCGCTGGGGACGGAAACGGTCAGCTGGCTGTGCATCCTCGGCGCAGCGCCCTTTGCCGCTATGGGCTTTGTGAAATACCACGGCATGACAGCGGAAAAGTTCTTTGCTGTATGGCTGCGGTCGGAATTTCTCGTCCCTAAGCGGCTGACCTTCCGACCGACCAATTTGTATTGGGAAGCTATGCGGGAACAGCGGAAGCAGGAAAAGAAGCGCTCCGCTGTAAGCTTCGGCGCATTTGTCCCGAAGTTTACAACAGCACATGGAGCAAAAAGGAGGTGCAGCAAGAAATGCTGAAAAAGTTGAAAGAGCTGCTTCGCAGGGACCCGGAGCAGTTCCGTATTCCCCGCAGCGTGCAGGAGGTGATCCCCATCCGCACGGTCTGGAAAAGCGGTATCTTCCTCGTGGGGCCGAACCGGTACAGCCGCACATGGCAGTTTTCCGACATCAATTATGCGCTGGCCGGTGAGGAGGATCAGAAATCCATGCTGCTGGGGTACAGCGGCCTTCTGAATCTCTGCGACAGCAATGCGTCCACAAAATTCAGCGTTGTCACCCGGAAGCTCAACCGCCGTGATTTCGAGGACTACATCATGATTCCCTACGCAAACGACGGACACGACCACTACCGCAGGGAATACAACGCCATGCTGCTGGAAAAAGCGTCTCATGCCAGCGGGATGATCCGGGATCTGTATATCACCGTGACAATCACTCGCAAAAGCTATAAAGACGCAGAGAACTATTTTGTCCGTGCCGGAGCGGAGTTTACACTGGCACTATCCCGTCTTGGCTCCCGCTGCACAGAACTGGACATGATGGACCGCCTGCGTGTCCTGCACGGCTTTTATCGCCGCGGTGAGGAGGCGGACTTCCACTTTGACCCGGCGCTGTCCATGAAGCTGGGCCACAGCTTTCAGGACTATATCTGCCCGGACAGCTTTGAATTTGACCGGGACCATTTCCGTATGGGCGACCGCTATGGCCGGGTGCTATTTTTGAAGGACTACGCCGCCTATCTGCGGGACGATATTCTCTCGGAGCTTTCCGGCATCGACCGGCCCATGATCCTCTCCATTGATGTGGTGCCCATTCCTATGGACAAGGCCATCCGGGACAGTGAGAGCCGTCTGCTGGGCGTGGAGCGGAACATTGTGGATTTCCTGCGGAAGCAGCAAGCCAACAACAATTTCTCCGGAACGGTTCCCTATGATATGGAGAAGCAGAGAGCGGAGATGAAGGAATTTCTGGATGACCTGACCATCCGTGACCAGCGGATGATGCTGGGGATGCTGACGCTGGTGCATACGGCGGACAGCAAAGAGCAGTTGGATGCCGACACCGATTATATTATGAACGCCGCCACCGGGCGAATGTGCCAGATGGCAACGCTGCGCTTCCAGCAGATGGACGGACTGAATACGGCGCTGCCCATCGGTGTGCAGAAGCTGGATATTCTGCGTACCTTCACCTCGGAATCTCTGGCGGCGCTGATGCCCTTCCGGGTGCAGGAGATCATGGAGCCGGGCGGCATCTATTACGGAGAGAATGCAATCTCCGGAAATCTGCTGCTGTGCAACCGGGCCAATCTGCTGAACCAATCCACCATTATTACCGGCGTCCCCGGCAGCGGCAAATCCTTTTCGGCAAAGGAACTGATCACGTTCCTTGCGCTGGCCACGCAGGACGATATTCTCGTCTGCGACCCGGAGCGGGAGTATTATGCGCTGGGGCAAGCGCTTGGCGGCGAGGTCATCCGCATTGCGGCGGGAAGCCCCGACCATATCAACGCTATGGATATGGTGGAGGGCTACGGCGACGGCGGCAATCCCGTGGTGGACAAATCCGAGTTTATTCTGTCCCTCTTTGAGCAGCTGGACCGGGGCGGCATCGGCCCTCTGCAAAAGAGCATCATTGACCGTTGCGTGGACGCCGTGTATGCGGCCTATAAGCGGGGCGGCCCGGTCCCGACGCTATGTGTTCTGCGGGAGAAGCTGCTGGAGCAGCCGGAGGAGGAAGCCCGTGATCTGGCGTTGGCGCTGGAGCTGTTCACTACCGGCAGTCTGGACGCCTTTGCCCATGAGACGAACGTGGACACGCAAAACCGCATCGTTATCTATGACATTATGGACCTGGGGCGGCAGCTGAAAACAATGGGGCTGCTGATCATCACGGATGCCATGCTGAACCGTGTGACGGAGAACTGGCGCAAGGGCAAGCGGACACACCTTTTTATAGATGAGTTCCATGTGGTCTTTCAGAATCCGTACAGTGCGGATTTCTTTGATTCCGCATGGCGGCGCTTCCGCAAACGTGGGGCCTATCCCACCGCCATTACGCAGAATGTGGAGTATCTGCTGGACAGCGTGCAGGCCAGCACCATGCTCTCCAACTCCGAAATGCTGATTCTGCTGAATCAGGCACCCAGCGACCGGGAGAAGCTGGCGGCGCTTCTGAACATCTCTCCGGAGCAGACCAGCTATATCACCAACGCACCGGCAGGCTGCGGCCTGCTGCGCTACGGCGGCGCACTGGTGCCCTTCAAGAATCAGTTTCCGAAGGACACAGAGCTGTACCGCCTGATGACCACGAAACCGGACGAGAGCATTATTGTGGGAGGTAAGACGAAATGAGCGAGTTGAAACTGACGCAGCATCCGGAGATCACGGAGCTGCTTTCGGTATTGGAACAGAACGGTCTTCACAAAGAGCAGGACGAGGTGCAAATCCTTGCTGCCTATATTGACGAGATGGAAGGTCAGTTATCCGCCATGAATGAGGAACTGATACAGATGCACCGGGAGATCAGCACCATTCGGGACAGTTCCCTGAAAGTTCGGTGCGAAAAGCTGATTTCCGGTGCAGAAAAACAGCTTCGGCAGGCAGCAACAGCCATTAGTACGGTCAAGGATAACTGCCTTTGTATGGCGAGAAATGCTGCTGACACTTTTAAGGTAAAGGGCAAGGCGGCCCTGCGCCGTGCGGTCTTTGCTATGAAGATTCCCAGCACGCTGGCCCTGCTGCAAGATATGTTGGAGCGACAGGCTGCAAGCGCCCAAATAACAGCCGAGCGGCTGGGCGGCATTCAATCGGAATTGCAGGAGGCCGGAGCGCATATACAACGGGCGGGCCGCACGCTGCTCGGAAGGCCGGAGCCAGAAGATGCCGAGTATGAGCAAAATAGAGGACTGCTTGGCAAGGCTCAGACCGTTATAGGGCGGATGCGTAACAGTCTTTCAAGTATGGCTGCCCGGACAGCGCAGCTGGTGGACCGGCTGACTTCTGAGCGGGAAACGCCGGATTCCCGCCACTCCGTCAAAGAAGCGCTTCGGGACCTGCAAGCGGAGAAAAAGTACGGGGAGGATTTCCCTGCTCCCGCTGAACCGATTCGGTAAGGGGGCGCAATGGCAGACCTGAAAACAAGAAAGGCCGTTAAGGGAACTGTTAAGACCATTGACCGTGCGGCGGTTGCCGCTGAGCGCCTGAAGTCTGCCGCTGTCCGCACAAAGAATGCTGCCGAGCGCAGCGCTACTCCTGCGGAGACTTCTTCGCAGGAGTACGGCGCTCAGAAGCTGGAGCGCACGGCGCAAAACACAGTTTCCGAGTTGGACTTTCAATTCCGGAAGCGGGGGCGCCGTGGCTTTTCTGATGCACGGCGAAATGCGGACAAGGCAAGGGCACAAATGCAAAAATGCAGGGACGTACTGCGGGAAAACAAGCCGAAGAAAGCAGTGCAGGCTCCCCATGCGCCCAAGCCCGAAAAAACAGTGCGGACAGGTGCTCGCCCCGTACAGCGGACCGGCCGCATCGTCATAAAGCCGCCACCTGTCGGTTCCGGAGCGGCGCAGACGGTAAAGGTTGCAGCAAAGACGTCACCAAAGGCGGTGCAGACGGTCAAGGCTGCCGCAAGGGCCGCTGTCCAGACAGTCCAGAGCACTGCCAGGGCGACAGTCTCCGCCGCAAAAGCGGCTATCGCCGGGACAAAGGCTGTCATCGCCGCTATCACAGTGGGCGGATGGGCAGCGGTGGCAATTATCCTCGTTCTCTGCGTGATTGGGCTGATTGCCAGTTCCTGCTTCGGCATCTTCTTCTCCGGCGAGGACAGCGGCACGGGACAGACCATGCGGCAGGCCGTGCAGGAGATCAACGTCGATTATCAGTCGCAAATCGACACCACAAAGGCAGGCAGCACCTATGACGAACTGGAAATGTCCGGCTCCCGTGCGGTCTGGCCGGAGGTGCTGGCGGTGTATGCCGTGAAAACCACCACCGCCCCCGACGATCCGCAGGAGGTCGCCACGGTGGACGATGCCAAGAAAGCCATCCTCAAGGATATTTTCTGGCAGATGAACGAAATCTCTTCCCACACGGAGAGCAAGACCGAGGAAGTCATCACCGAAACCGACGACGGCCACGGGAACATCGTGGAAACCACCACGACAGTCACACGCACCTACCTTTATATTACAGTCAGTCACAAGACCGCAGAGGAAATGGCAGACCATTTCAATTTCACTACCGACCAGCGGCAGCAGCTTTCCGAACTGCTTGCCGAAGAAAACCGTAAGTTGTGGTCATCCGTTCTCTATGGCATCTATACTGGGGACGATGCCATCGTCACGGTGGCGCTATTGCAGGTCGGAAATATAGGCGGCGAACCGTACTGGTCGTGGTATGGCTTCGGAAGCCGTGTGGAATGGTGTGCTTGCTTTGTCAGCTGGTGCGCCGACCAGTGCGGCTATATCGACACGGGTGTCTGCCCGAAATTTGCCGGTTGCGGAAATGGCGTGCAGTGGTTTCAGGAGCGTGGGCAATGGATGGACGGCTCCGACGAGCCTGCCCCCGGAATGATCATCTTCTTCGATTGGGACAACACGGGCGGCTCCGGCCCCCAAGACGGGGAGGCGGACCATGTGGGTATCGTCCAGAAGGTGGAGGACGGAATCATCTACACCATCGAGGGTAATTCCGGAAACCTTTGCCGGGTGAACCGCTATCCTGTGGGACAGTATGAAATCATGGGCTACGGTGTTCTGCGCCCGTAGCCGTGAAAAAAGAAAATGGTGTCACCCTTCCGGGTGGCACCATTTTTATCAAAAGCAACGCAGCAAACGAATTGACGATAACGCATCAAACGCTATAATGGACTTGACATCAATTATTGGGGACGGAAATGATACGGACATTTCGTAAATCTAACCCATTTGCGATACCGCCGCCAAAAGCTGTTGGTATTGGGGCGTTTCCGGAAAACCTGACGGAGACGGTGACGGCGTAACTTCTGTTGTCAGCGCCGGTGCAAGGAAGCAAATGCTCTGGATCACCCGCATTTTGTGCTCCAAGGAAGAATGGACATAGACCTGAAGCGTGGTGCGGACATCCGCATGGCCCAGCATCTCACTCAGGCTCTTGACATCTACCCCACGCTCCACGCAGCGGGAGGCGTATGTGTGCCGCAACACATGGAAATTTCGGTACGGGATGCCCGCTGCTTTCAGCAAGGTTCGGTATTGATATTGCATTGTCCGTGGCTCCATCGGCGCACTTTTCCCAGTCAGGAGATAGTTTTCTCCGTTTGGATGGGACTGGATGATCTTTTTCAGAAGGGCGGCCATGTCCCCCGGCAGGGGGATAGTACGCCGAGCGCTGTCACTTTTGGGCGGTAATACCATCAAGCAAGTACAGTCCCCGCTGCGGATGCGCTGTACAGTTTTGGTGATGTGGATCACACCATTTCGCAGGTCAATATCTTTATATTGTAAGGCGCACAGTTCTCCGAGACGCAGGCCGGTGTTAAGCGTCAGCAAAACGCCGATACCGGCGGTCGTCGGCTTGTCCATGATCTTCTGCGCCAAACGCTGGATCTCGTCCGGATAGAAGATGTCGATCTGCTTTCGTCGATATGCAGGCAGCTCCACGGCCAACCCCGGACTGGTGCAGTCCAGCTTTTTGGCGCTGTATCTCAGGATGGACTTCAAAAGCACGCCCACGTCTCGGGCACTTTTCCCGGAGAGACCGCCTTTTTGTAGGCGGAGAAGAAAATCGGAAATTTGATTCGCCGTCAGCTGGCATACAAGCACTACTCCCAAAGCGGGCAGAATATAATGTTCCAGCATATAAGCATACCGGGCAAGCGTAGATTGCTTCAGCTTATCCTGTTTATCCGCAAGAAACCGCTCTGCTGCCTGATCCAGCGTGAGTGAGGAAGTTTTCACCGGCGCTTTCTGACAAGCGTCCAAGCATCTTTGCCGTTTTGCACGGCACTCCCGATAGCTGCTGGCATAAACATAGCCATACTCAGCCCGGCCGGAGGGCGAGTGGCCCCGGATATACCGTCCCTCCCAGCGCCCATCCTTGCGCTTGTAAATATTTTCTCCACGTTTTGGCATATAGGCCCCTCCTTGACGATGTTTTTGACGGCGTATTTTACTTGCATCTGCTGTTTCGACCGATACAATTCAACACAAATGTGCTGAAACGGAGTATCACTATCACACGCATTTGTAATTTGCATGAAATTTTGCTAAATTCCGGCAATACGGTCATTGACTTTTGCGGGAAGTGTCGATATAATATAGGCGATTAGATGGACTTCGGTATCGCAAATGGGTTAGATTTACGAAGGCCCAAGTCCCGGATTTCTATTCTATCATTCCCAACAAAGACCAAGTTGATTCTCGAAAACAAAATATGCGAGTCCGATGATGCTGCACGGCGGTCATCCGAGCCGGAAACGGCCAGGTGATTGCCTAAAAGGAAAGGGGTGTAATGCCCCATGCGGTCGGCACTGTAAGCGCAAGGATATGATCGAGGCGGGAAACCGCTGGGGCGAAAGCCCGTCATTGCGAGAAATCGTGAGAAGGTAGATTATGGACGCAGAGGAAGATCCTCGTGGCGCAAGTCAGTAGAATTGTGTAGTTTAGGATTCCGGGCAGCGGGCGCTCTCTCCGTGGTGCTATATGGCAGGAGTGTACGCTGATGACCCATTATGGGTTTATCGGCGTATTATTTTTACCATTTACGAACACGGAGGAGGTGTGCCCCTATGGGGAAGGTCGCAGGCGCTCAGAATTTTGACGGCAAGAACTGGCACGAACAGCACATCGCAAAACGGACACGGGCGGCTCTGGACGAGCAGGACCGGGCCTTTGCGGAGCGTCATGCCGGGGATACGCTGGCGGAATTGGCCTGTTATCTGCGGCGCTGCGCCGAACATTGGGGACGGTCCCCTGCCCCATGTGAGATCGTCGGCGGAAGCTACATTGCCGAGCGGTTCGGCAGTTGGTCGGACGCTCTGCGGGCGGCGCACCTGAATCCTGCGTACAGCCACCCGCATAACCGGTCCAATGGCCGATATCAGCGGGAAAAGAAGCGCCAGATTGAACTGTACCGGGCGGAGCGGGACGCCAAACGGGCGGAACGGGAAAAGAAAAATCTGGAGCGCCAGCGGGTCAACGCCGCACGGGCGGCGGCCAAGCAGGCGGACGAGCCTTGCGAAGCCGAGCCGACAGAGGCCGCTCTCTGAACGGCAAGCAATTTCGGTAAGCACGTTGCCAAAGCGGCAGCGAGTTTATAATAAAAATTCTCTAAGGAGGAAAACAACATGAAGAAAAGACTTTTGTCTCTGATCATGGCTGTCATGATGGTCGTTGTGCTGGTCGTCCCGGCCGCAGCTGCCACCACGGACACGGCCAGCGGCGGCACGGTGACCGTCTACGTCACCTACGGTATGTTTACCAAGGGTGGCTATGACACGGCTGCGAAGGCTCCCAAGGCTCAGGAGTACAACAGCGACGCAGCACCGACCTCGGACAAAATCAACGCAAACTTCTACATCAACGCTTATACCATGAGCATCAGCGACATCAAGGCCAACTACATGGAGACCACGCAGGGGCTCTATGGTGTCCCCGATACCAGCGTATCCTATTTCAAGACCCCGAACCTGGTGGATGCCATTCTGGCTGCGTTTTTCGAGAATGGCATTGACATCACGGATCCTAATGTTGTAAGTGCCGGTTGGGACGATCATCCCGTGGTTGGTAACCCCGGCGGTTATATCCATTCCGTGTCTCCGGATGTGCCTAAGTACGATAAGACTATCAAGCAGACTGTGGATGGCGTACTGTATAATATTTACAGCGGAAGCGGCTGGAACATTGCCTGCGGCACCAGCGCATCCAATATCAAGGCTCTTGATGCCTATGGCACCAGCACTGCTCTGACGGACGGCATGATCATTGTCTTCGATTATAGCCCGTACCTGATTTACGATGTACTGTAACCCCCGGTAACACAATCTAAAATCTGCCGAAGGGGTGGGGTTTCCTGCCCCACCCCTTCGGCATTTTTCTATTCTATGAAAGTGCAGGTGACACACAACTTATGAAAAAGCGCCTTTTTGCAGGGCTATTGACGGCAGTTTTGCTGGTTAGCCTGCTGCCGTTGAGCGCCTTTGCTTCGGAAGATGAGCAGAATAGCGGACTAACAGCAGCGGAGCAGACGGAGACGACGCAGGCCGCAGAAATAGCGGAAGCTGAACCGGACACACAGGATGTCCCGGCAGAAGCAGCTTCATCCGAGAGTTCGTCCGTCGATGTGACGGACTTTTCTTTTTATGCGGTGCGGACTTGGCAGGCGGACGGCTATTATAATCAGCGGTCAGAAAGCCAGATTCAGCTGACAGAAAAAGACGGCGAATATATTCTTTATGTGCCTGTAAACGGCATTAATGATTTGGGAAAGCACTGGGATCTGCGTGTGCAGGCTCCGCAAGCCTATTCAAGCACCTTTTCTTTGTATTATATCACCTATCGAGACCTCAGCAAAAAAGATGACGGAGTATCTAGTAACAGTGATGTCGGCTACTCCGTAAATGCTATTTCCGAAACCTATACCACCGAGAACGGCGAAACCGTTCAGAGTGTTCAAACGGATCTGATACATACAGCGGCGAACAACTACTTCAAGTGGTCCGATACCATGACCCTGACCTGGACAAAAGACGGGGAAGAGCAAAACTGCAAACTCCACATCGTGCCCTACTGCGATTTGGAGGAGCCGACTCATCTGACCGTATCCACCATGAACGGGAACAACATGGAGGGCTGCCCTCTGGCTCAGGTGGACGAGAACACCTACCGGACCCGTACTGTCCAAGGGCGCACTACCAATATCTACCTGCTCCTTACAATGGAGCGGCTTAAAGCTACCATCAATGGCACAGAATATGAAAAAGGAGCCGGCTTTCCGGTAGATACCTCGGAAATCGGCACCAAGACCTATACTCTGGTCGTCAGTGACACCGGAGAGCAGGCCGAGACCCGAAGCTACGATATTGTCATAGATACCATCAGCGAGGAGGACGATTTCACCCCTCGGCTGGACACCACAAAAACGACTAACGGGGGAAAGAGGTCTCTCTACACTATCAGGACCGCCGATCAAGCCGAATTGAAGATGGTGCTGGATGAAACGCAAGCACAGAAGGTGCAGGCGGCAGGCGGCACCACCACCTACAGCTGGCAGGTGGGCGGTCTGGAGGTCTCCACCTCGGACAGCTACACGATAGAGACGAAGTACAAGTTTTCTATGGTGCAGGTGAAATGCTTCATCACCAACACTGTGGATGGAGCGGAATGGACCAAGCAATTTTCTATCAATGTAAAGAACTCGGTGCCGGGGGCTATTGACTATACCCCTACCGTCATTGTGACCAACACCGGTACCGAAGAATATACTGTGGGACATCCCGCCGGGAAGCTGGAAGCGACCGTGGTAAGAGATGCCAATACGCCCGGCGGCAGCCTCCTGCGCTACCAGTGGTACAGCAAGGCGGAAGGCGCCACCAAATGGACGGCAATTTCCAAAGACGGTACCGCCAGCGTGTACTATCCGCTGACCAACGAAGTGGGTACCACCTCTTATTGCTGTGTGGCCCGTGTGTTCTATACAAATGCCAAAGTCCCCACCACTGTCCCGGAGGATGCCTGCGCCACCATCACCGTGAAAGCCCGTGAATGGGCCAAGGAAACGGGCATCACCGGAAGCGGCACACAGGACGACCCGTACACCCTTAGCTGTCTGGCGGGTTTTGAAGCCGTGCGGGACGAGGTGAACGCCGGTATCCCCCTGAAAGGCGTTTACTTCAAAATGACGGCTGATGTGACCCTGCCTGCGGATTGGGAGCCTATGGGCGGCATCAAAGACCCCACCTATGTGGGTTCTGATATGAACCGTGCGGACATGGGCCGCCAGATGAACCCCTTCAGCGCAACACTGGACGGTGACGGCCACACCCTGACCATCGCCAAGGGCGGCAAGCCTTTGCTGAAATATACCCGTGATGCTGTGATTAAAAACCTGAACATTCAGGGTGAGCGTATCGAGGGCAACGGCCTGCTGCAATACTATACCGTGGACTATGGCGAGGACGGCCTGTATAATACGGGCGTGCCCGATACCATCACCATTGAGAATTGCCATATCATCGGGAAAACCAATATTACTCAGTCCGGCTTTTTGGGTGGGTATGCTTCTGGTTCGAACCTAATCGTTATCAGCAACTGCTCCGTTGGTAAGGATGTAGTCATCGGCTGCGACAAGGATCAGGACCGTATCGGTTCTCTGGCAGGCGACTTCAATGGAGTCATCGTGAACTGCACCAGCGCCGCCACCGTTTACGGCGTGAAACGTGTGGGCGGTCTGGTCGGCGCTAAGGGCCAGTCTATGGGCCAGTGCGATGTCATGAGCAGTTCCTTCACCGGTAAGGTCATCGCCACCGGCAACTATGCGGGCGGCATCATGGGCGTCGGCTATGTGGCTGATTCCGCCCCCAACTCCCCCTGGGCACGAATCATGGGATGCTTTGTCGGCGGCAGCGTGGAAGGCAAGGACTATGTGGGCGGCATTACCGGCGGTGAACCCGGCGTGCTCCAGTGCTGGGGCAACGGCGCAGGCGTTATCTGCGACAATGTGTTCTACGGTACACTTTCCGCCACCGGCAAGAATGTCGGCGCTATCGCCGGTAAGCTCCGCTCTCTGAACAAATATACCGAGGTAGATAACAACTACTATCTGGCCGACTGCGGGGCCGAGAAGGGCATCGGTGCCATCGACTTGGTGGACACGACCTGCAAGGATTACCCCGCCGTCGAGGATGGACGGTATATCTGCTCCAGAGAGGGCTATGAGGAACCGCATTTCATGGCTGGCGATTTCAGCCGTGAGGACGACCCCCTCGGCGCAGATGCGGATAAACTCGCCAAGGCTGTGACGGCCAAGGAACTGACGGACGGCACCGTTGTGGCGTGGCTGAACGGCTCTGACCACAGCTATCACAACTGGATTCAGGGCGAGAACGGCCCCGTTATCAGCGATAAGCCCGTGGCCTATGCGCTGGCCGTTTCCGGCGATTACAAGACCACCTATACCATTGGCGACGAGCTGGACCTGACCGGCCTTGTACTCACCGCCACCTGGACGGACGGCTCCACCACGGAGGTCGATCTGGCCGACGTGGAGATCACCGGCTTTGACACCAACCAGCGTGGTGAACAGACCGTGACGCTGGCCTACGGCGCTGCCAAGGCGACCATCACCGTCACCGTGCTGCTGCCTGCGGGCAAGGATATTACCGTGTCCTTCGCTCTGCTGGGCGACTCCGCCCACGGCGACAGCGGCGACAAGCACACGCTGGCTGACAACAACCTGGAAACCTGGATCGACACCACGAAGGTCACGGTCAGCAACAACGCCACCGTGCTGGATGTGATCCTGGCCGTCGTTGGCGACAGGTTCGACATCAAGAACGAAAGTGGCAACTACATTCAGGCCATCACCCCCAAGGACGGCACGGAACTGGCTGAGTTCACCAACGGAAAGCTCTCCGGCTGGATGTACACCCTCAACGGCGTACACCCCAACCTGGGCGTTGCACAGCAGTACCTCAACGAGGGCGATGTGATCGTGTTCCACTACACGGATGATTACCTGAAGGAATACGAAGCCGAGCAGAACCGCACCAAGACCGCCGAGGAGGTCATCGCCATGATCGACGCCATCGGCACGGTGGACCTCAGCAAGGCCGGTGCCATCAACGCCGCACGTTCTGCTTATGACAAGCTGACCGACGCCGAGAAGGCTCTGGTCACGAACTATGATGTTCTGGTGGAAGCCGAGGCGGAATATGCCCGTCTGGCCGTCGAGCAGGGCAAGAAGCTCGACAACATCTACACCACCACCGGCGACTACATTTCCGGTCTCGGTACGCCGGATGTAGGCTCCATCGGCGGCGAGTGGATGGTCATTGATCTGGCCCGCTCCGGCCGCACGGTCCCCGACGGCTACTACGAGAAGGTCGTGAAATATGTGCAGAAGCACGCCGACGAGAATGAGCGGCTGCATCGTGCGAAGTCCACGGACAACTCCCGTATCATTCTGGCCCTGACCGCTATCGGCAAGGATGTGACCAATGTTGGCGGCCACAACCTCCTGAAGGGTCTGGACAGCATGGATTACATCCAGACGCAGGGCATCAACGGCCCCATCTGGGCGCTCATCGCTCTGGACAGCCACAACTATCCGACCTCCGGTGATGTGACCCGTGAGAAGCTGATTCAGGCGATTCTGGACGCACAGCTTCCGGGCGGCGGTTGGAACCTCAGCGGCAATGACGCAGATCCCGACATGACCGCAATGGCCATTCAGGCACTGGCTCCCTACTACAAGGAGAACGATGCCGTGAAGGCCGCTGTGGACAAGGCACTGGATGTGCTGTCCGAGCTGCAGCTGGCTACCGGCGGCTTCGGTAGCTGGGGCACCGAGAACAGCGAGTCCTGCGCTCAGGTCATCGTTGCGCTGACCGCTCTGGGCATCGACCCGGCCAAGGACAGCCGCTTCATCAAGAACGGCCTGACGATTCTGGATGCGCTGGCCAGCTACTATGTGGACGGCGGCGGCTTCCGCCACATCGCCAGCGGCGACCGTGACGGCATGGCCACCGAGCAGGGCTACTACGCTTTGGCTGCCTACTATCGCTTCCTCAACGGCCAGACCCGGCTCTATGATATGAGCGATGTGACGATCAAGGCAAACGACCAGCCCACCGACCCGACGACCCCCGGGACGCCTGCGACCGGGGATAATCAGCCGGTCATGCTGTGGTTTGGTTCTGTGCTGATTTCCGGTGCTGCGATCCTTCTGCTGGCTCAGAAGAAAAAGAAAGTCCGGTAATCCCATTTAGGGCCTTTGCGCCGGGGCGCACTCATGCGTCCCGGCGCAATTTCAAACAACATGCTGGATTTTAGGAAATGCCTATACAAATGAAGAACGTGAACTATCCCTAAGACCCATCATAGAAATCCATATTGGAATGTAGCGCAAACTGCCCGAATGGTGCGGTTTCTGCACTTACGCTTTGAACCGGCTCTGCTATGCCTTTGGCATGGCAGAGCCGGTTTTTGCTTTTGCGGAAGAAACTCTGAGGTGGTTCCCCAACCGGTTTAGAAAAGGCGTGCTCATTCACACCTTCCGGCGCAGGAGAATCCTTCCGCCTGTGCCGCTCCATGCAGACTGCAGCAAAGGCGGAAAATCTTCTGATTTTTCGGTATTTCGTCCCATAGCAAGCAGAAAATGTGCGGCCAATAGGTGCCGTGGCCCTCCTCCCTCAATATGAAACCCAAAATTCATATTGAAACGGAGGAAAATACTATGGATGGAAACCATCCGAAAAACAAAGGCACGCATCCACGCCGTGCAAAAGCGAAAGACAACCCCTACACGATTTACACAACCGGCTCCGATAACGACCATCCGAAGTACATTCTGGAGTTTACGGACGGCCAGAAGCGGCCGCTGCGGCTTGAAATAGATCAGGCGCTCTACGAGCTGTTTGACCAATTTGAACTGGAGGACAAGCGCTTTCTGAACGAGGTAGACCGGCACTATGAGCACATTGACCTGACCGAAGCCGAGATAGAGCATCGGGCAGCCTTCCCGAAGGAATCTCTGGAGGAAGAAATCGGCCGGGTGCTCCTCTACGAGGAATTACATAAGGGAATTGCACAGCTGACACAAACGCAGCAGCGGAGATTGGCGCTCTACTATTTTCACGGGCTTACCTATGAGCAGATTGCAGCAGCGGAAGGATGCCGGTATCAGGCCGTCCGGGATTCGGTACGGTCCGCAATCCAGAAATTGAAAAACTTCATGAGTGAGTAACCTAACTATGGGGCGGCAGAAATCTTCCGCCGCCCCATCCCTGCATAACGAAAACCAAGAAGGGGCTATCTCACTTTGAACTGCACCCCATTTGTTAGACAGTATGATATACTATCTAACAAGTGGGGCGTTTTTCTATGCCAAAAGGAGTACCGAACAAACGATACACGCCGGAATTCAAGAAGCTGGTCGTGGAAACCATGCAGCAGGAGCAACTGAGCTATAGCGAAACCGCGCGAAGATTTGAGGTAAATAGTCATCGCCGGATTCAGGATTGGGAACGAATCTATCTGACCGAAGGTCCGGAAGGGTTCGCCATCGAACGGCGTGGCCGCAGCAGCAAGGGCCGTCCGCCAAAGCAGCTGCCAAAGGAGGTAGAAGAAGATCTGCTGGCAGAAGTTCAGCGGCTGCGTGCAGAGGTAGAATACCTAAAAAACTTGCAAGCCTTGGTTTTGGAAGACGAGCGACGCCAGCGCAAAAAACGCTGGTAGTTCAGAAGCTAAGGCAAAAACACGCACTCAGTATTCTGCTCTCAATCGCTCAACTGCCCTGTGCGACCTTCTACTATCATCTGAAACGGATGAAGCGGGTGGATAAGTATGAGTCAGAAAAACAAGAAATCACGGCAATTTACCATGAAAACAAAGGAAGATACGGCTATCGCCGGATCACAGCAGAACTGCGTAACCGCAAACTGCCCTTAAATCACAAGACGGTCCAGCGGCTTATGAAGGAATTGGGCTTGGTTTGCCGTGTCCGAACGAAGAAGTATCGTTCTTACAGGGGCGAAGTCGGCAAAATCGCACCAAACTTACTGAATCGGGACTTCCATGCGGACAGGCCGAATCAGAAATGGGTCACGGATGTGACGGAGTTCAGCCTGTTCGGAGAAAAGCTCTATCTGTCCCCGATTCTCGATCTGCACAGCAGCGATCTGGTCAGTTATACCATATCGAATCGTCCTGTACTCAGCATGGTAACCACCATGCTGGACGAGGCTTTTGAGAAGATCCCAGATGGCACCGGGTTGATCCTTCATTCCGACCAAGGATGGCAATACCAGCATAGGCAATATCAACAGATGCTCCGAGAGAAAGGTGTTCGCCAGAGCATGAGCCGCAAGGGAAACTGTCTGGACAACGCTGTGATAGAGAATTTCTTCGGACTGCTCAAAAGTGAGCTGTTATATCTGCAAGAATTTCAATCCATGGAACACTTCAAACGGGAACTGATCGAATATCTGGATTACTACAACAACCGCAGGATCAAGGCAAAACTAAAGGGCTTGCCGCCTGCAATGCACAGACAGCAAGCCCTCTCGGCTGCTTGAACAATTTTTACTTCGAAATATTGTCTAACTTTTTGGGGTCACTTCACTTAGAGACAGCCCCTTTTCGTATACCTAAATTTGATTGCTATTTAGCCACCGGCAGCATAACCGCCGCCAATATCTTCGCCCAAACCTACGCAGGTATACATCCAGCATATTTCGTCCCCCTGCTGCAACGCATAGCGGGAACAGCCGTAGTTGGGGAACCAGCCATTGACCTTATACATCCACCCGGACTGACTGCCGACATCGAATTCATACAGATTCGCAATTCCCTCGACGTAGGCGCTGTTGTAAATGGGTGTCCAACTTGATTCCATGTGTATGCCCCGCTCCCGGCAGGTACGTTGAAGAACATCGTAGACGCTTTCCCCCTCGGAAAATGTTACCGTCGTCGTGTCGAGAATAATGCCGTTGGAAGGAACGATGTCCTTTTTGGATTTCTTTACCTTATCCATATTGTCAAGGATCGTTTTGCAGGTGATGGAGATCGTGCAGGTATATTTCGTCGATGTATCGACCTCCGTATCTTCCGGTTCTGCAGGCGCAGGCTTTCCATCCGGTACCGGGTCCGTTTGGTATTTATCCTTTCCCGTTGATGGGTCAATATCCTGCTTGCCGCTTGTAGAAGGCGTTTCCTGCGTACTGTCGGACGGTGTTGTATCCTCCGGTTTCTCTGTATCTGTGGATTTATCTGGCGGAATATCCGTATTCGCAGGCGTCTGAATCTCCTCCTGCTGCGGAGCATCAGGGATATTATCGGACGGTTTTCCGCTCTGACCAAACGAGAAGGCCAGCACAGACGTGACCAGCACCGCAACGATCAGTGCAGCGCCGATTCCAATGGAGAGCAGTTTTTTCTTCTTTGGCTTTTCCGGTTCCGGCTGTGGTTCCAGATGCGGTTCTTCAAACAAGCTCATGTTGTGTCTCCCTTCTGCAGGTGGATTTTCTGCTGCGCAGATAATCTTGAATACTGGCAGCGGTTAGATTCAATAGCTAATTACTATTATACATATTCTAATAATAAAATCAATATTGGAGCTGCAGTTTACGAAGATTATCAGCGGGCATCGCATGGCATCAAAAATTTTTTCAAATCGTGCCTTGTAAAATGGCTTTTGAGTGAGGAAGAAGGTAGAGAGACAGAAACTCTCTTCCTTCTTTCCGTTTATACGGCGAGTTGGTCAAGTGTACCTTGACAACCCCATACCCATTCATCAAGTACATTCCCATAGGCGATGCGATGAGCAAAAGCTACCTTAGCAGCTGCGCCATGACCTGCCGAATGAAACAGCCAGACCGCACCTTGTATTGATTTTCTGTCTGCGTTTTGTTTCCCGACAGCGAGCGAGAAACAGCGGCTATCAGCACACGGCGGCTCCGTGTGTGGCCATGACCGCCTGTGGGGGCGATACTCCTGTCCGGCCATAAAGTCGAGCGTTGAAGCGGTTTCTGCCGTAGTCCGTCGTAACAAGTGGGGGCAGCTCGGAGAGATCCTCGGAGGGGTGCAATTCCCGTGGAGCCGACAGCCATCGGCCGCTTGATGATTTCCTGTGCAGGTGGGGCGTCGAGGACAAGTAACCTGCAAATAACGATTATGACAGGCCGGGGAAATGCTATGTTTTCTCCCGGCCTTTACTTATGAGGCAATGACGAAGGAGGTGACAGAGCTTGAAGAACGTGCAAAAAATCGATCTGGGCCTGACCGGGTACGATGAGCTTTTCATGAATGACGCGGAGCGAAAGGAGAACAAGCTCCCGCGCATTTATGATATTCCTATCTCGGAGATCGACGATTTTCCCGATCACCCCTTCAAGGTAAAGCTGGACGAGGACATGGATCAGCTTGTTCAAAGCATCAAGGAGCGTGGGATCATCACGCCTGTCACACTCCGACCGAAGGAAAATGGGCGGTACGAGATCGTATCAGGACATCGCAGAAAGAAAGCCTGCGAGCTTGCCGGGTTTGATACCGTGAAGGCCGAGGTGCGGGATATGTTCAGACGCAAAAATGATAAGCGAATTGTTGAGTTAAATTCGGAAGATCTCCGGCTTGCCAAGCATGCTTTGTTGGAGTTTAGAAATAAGCTGATTGCAGAGGGAAAACCGACCGAAGATGTCAATGCGCTGTTACTGAAAATCATGAAGTAGTACTTTGATAGCCGCAGGGAATCAAAACCTTGCGGCTATCATAAACTAAGGAGATCGATAATCTAAAAATGTGTTCAGAGCGACTTCTATTCGCCCATGAAATGTGCGGAACGGATTGACAATCGCCCATGTTTTGTGTATAATGAAGCAGGAAACTCATGCTGGAGAGTGATTCAGATGTATTTGAAAAGAAAAGTAGATGCTTTCTTAGAGGAATGGAAAGCAGATAAAAACAGAAAGCCCCTTATTGTCAAGGGAAGCCGTCAAATAGGCAAAACGGAATCGATCCTGCATTTTGCTGCCGATCATTACGAAAATGTGATCGAGATCAATTTTGTCCGCGATGAGAAATACAAGGGAATCATTGCGGACGGATATGAAGCTGCTGCCATTATCAAGAACATTTCACTCATTGACCCATCAAAGAAGTTTGTACCCGAAAAGACGCTGATTTTCTTCGACGAGATCACGGAGTTCCCGGAGATTGCAACATCGCTCAAGTTCTTCTGCATAGATGGGCGGTTTGATGTGATTTGCAGTGGGTCAATGCTGGGAGTCAATTACAAGAAGATCGAAAGCAACAGCGTAGGGTATAAAAAAGACTATGAGATGTTTTCGATGGATTTCGAGGAGTTCCTGTGGGCAAAGGGCTATGGAGATGACACAGTAGAAAACCTGCTTTCCCACATGAAGGAATTTACGCCGTTTAGCGAGTTGGAGATGAATGTCTTTCATTCGCTGTTTCTGGATTATAATATCCTTGGCGGAATGCCTGCTGTCGTCGCGGAGTATATCGAGCGAAACACCTTTGAGGGATCGCTTGATACGCAGAAGCAGCTCATAGCGGACTATAAAGAAGATATTCGCAAGTATGCCACCGGAATCGATCAAACAAGAATTATCAATGTGTTCAACCGGGTTGCGCCGCAGCTTGCAAGGGAAAACAAAAAATTCCAGATTTCCAAGGTGGCGACCGGCGCAAGATTCCGGGATTATCGAGGATGCGCAGAGTGGCTTTCGGATGCAGGTATGGTCAACATCTGTTACTGCATGGAGTTTCCGGAGCTGCCGTTGGGAGGTAATTACGAGCCCGACACATTTAAGCTGTATTTTGCGGATACGGGTCTTTTGGTATCCATGCTGGATGATGAATCACAGGAGGATTTAAGAACCAATAAGAACCTGGGTGTTTATAAGGGAGCCCTCTATGAGAACATGGTAGGAGAGGCTCTCATCAAGCAAGGATATAAGCTGTTCTATTACAAAAAAGAGGATTCCACTCTGGAAGCCGATTTCTTCATTCGTTCAACCGCATCCTTGATTCCTGTTGAAGTAAAGGCGAAAAGCGGGCGGGCAAAATCAATGAGAACATTGATTGCCTCTGATCACTACCCGGATATCAGATACGGGATTAAGTTGTCAAAGAACAATATTGGGCATGAGGATAGGATATACACCTTCCCGTACTTCTGCGCATTTCTGCTGAAAAGATTTATGGCTGGTTTTCACGCTGAAGAAGAAGCGGAATAACGACGACAGCACGGGGAACATACAGCAGAAAAATCCGGTAAAAGTTCCCTGCAAAACTGAATACAACCTGATTCGACCGTTCATTGAAAAAGTGGACGGTCTTTCTTTTTGTCAAAGTTCACTTCCGTTGAAAACTTGGCTAAAAATAAGTTCAACTTATCAATTGAAATGCTGCACAGCCGCCGGTGACTCCCTCATCGGCGGCTAAATCTTTATGAAGGAGGAAGCTAAATGACAAACGAAGAACTGAACACGGCCTTATATGAAAAGATGTTTGCCGAGCAGGAGACTTACCGGGCGTGGCTGCTTACGCAGGCACCGGAAGAAATTCTGAATCACACCTATGAATACACCGTGCGGGAAGATATTCTGATGTCTCTGGAATATAACAGCCTACCCACTGCACAGGTGCGGGCCTTGCTGAAATCCCCCAGCCCTCTTGCGGATGTGTTTGCGGCGTGGGAGGACCGGGAGACAAGCTATATGGAGGAAATCTGGCAGACTGTCACAGACCGGGCCAGAGCGGAAGCGCAGAAGTTCCGGAACACACAAATGCAGCGATAAGAACAAAGTCCGGTTGGATTGCCCAATCGGACTTTTTACATAGCCGCTGCAAACGGCAAAGAAGGAGGTTTTACATGAGCCGCACATATTTACGGGGCGAGATCTATTACGCCGACCTTGACCCCGTTGTCGGATCAGAGCAAATGGGAACACGTCCCGTGCTGATCCTTCAAAACAATGTTGGGAACCATTTTGCAAGGACGGTCATCGTTGCGCCGATCACCAGCCGCATCCATGCGAAGTCAAAGCTGCCTACGCACAGCTATATCGGCATGATTGGCCGGATGAAATACCCTTCGGTAGTCATGCTGGAGCAGCTGCGGACTTTGGACAAGCGCCGCATTGGCTACTATATCGGCAGACTTCCCGAAGAAAAAATGCAGGATGTGACCAGAGCGCTGTGCGTCAGCCTTGCCATCCGCCAAAATACGTCGAAAGGAATGTGATCCGCAATGGAAAAATTGTTTACCCGGAAGGAAGCTGCCGAACTGCTGGGGATCAGCATCACGACTCTGGATGCGGCGAGGAACAGCGGCCTCATCGCCTATGTGCAGTATGTTCCCAATGGCTGCGTTTTCTTTACCAGCGCCAGCCTTCAGGAATATGTGGCCAAGTGTACGCACAGAGCAAAGCCCGTGGAGAAGAAAACGACCTACCGCAATGTGCGAAAGGATAATTCGCACATTTGAAGAATTGCCGCCCATCTGATAAAACAGAAGCAACGCAGCAATGCGTAATACTTGGAGGTGAGATAATGGCAGGAAAACGAAGCAGGATCCCGAAGTACGGCACGGTCGAGATCAAAGGACACGCCTACTATCGGACAACCATAACGGATAGTGAGGGGAAACAACGCGCCCTCTATGCCAAAACACGCGAGGAGCTTTATGACAAAGAGCTGGACACGCTGTCACAGATGGACGATGACCGGCAGCGCAGGGGATCACCTACGGTGGCAGACTATTGCGAAAAGTGGCTGGTGATGCAGTCCGCCCATGTACGCACAACAACGCTGACAGACTATACCTCTAAGGTGCGCCGGAACATTATTCCGTATCTCGGAGAGAAGAAAATCGCAGATGTGACCTTGGATGATATTCAGCTTGCCCTTGTGCCGGTCTCCAAAAAATCCGCCTCGGTGTATAAGTCAGTCATCGTGATCTATAAGTGCATTTTCCGGGCAGCAGAGGAAAGCCGGATCATCAAAAAGAATCCCACGGTGTACCTGTCCCCAAAGGGAGGCGGCGTACCGCAGGCGGAAAAACAGCCTTTGACAGACGAGCAAGTACAGCGGCTGTTGGATGCGGTTCGTGAATTGCCGCCCTATGTTTTTATCATGCTGGGGCTATACGCCGGTTTACGGCGGGAAGAAATTCTCGGTCTGCAATGGGATTCAGTTTACTTGGACACCGAGGCACCGTATTTGACCGTGCGCAGAGCATGGCACACGGAACACAACCGACCCGTCATATCAACAGAGCTGAAAACCGCTGCCGCAGAGAGAAATATTCCGCTGCCGGATCATCTGGCGGCTTGTCTGAGAGAAGCCAAGAAAAAATCAACCTCGGATTTTGTTGTAGCGAATCGGGACGGCGATCCACTCAGCTACACGCAGTTTAAGCGGCTCTGGCAATATGTTGTGACCCGGACGGCAAAGCCGAGGATCGCCCGCAAGCAAGTGGACGGGAAATATGTGAAGTATATGCTTTACCCGGAGCTGGGAGAAAAGGCACGGAATAACGGCCATGTGGTGTATAGTCTGGACTTTGAGGTGACGCCGCATTTGCTGCGGCATACCTATATCACCAACCTGATCCATGCCTCCGTCGATCCCAAGACGGTACAGTATTTGGCAGGTCATGAAAACAGCAGGATCACCATGGACATCTACGCCAAGGTGAAATACAATCGACCTGACGATGTGGTAAAGGCTATGACCAGCGCCTTCGCTGAATGGGACGCTTCATAAATTAAGTTGTACGCACACAGGGCGGGGAAGAAATTCCTCGCTCTGTTTTCATGCCGGTTTGCACCTTTGCGCCCAACGCTGATTTCTGGTAAAACGGATATGCCAATACATAAGGCTAAGAAAGGAAGGTACTTATGGCGAAGAAGAAACAGAACATACCGGCATACGGCACCGCCGAGATCAACGGTGTCACCTATTTCCGTACCAGGATCACTGACGCCGATGGAAAACGGGTTCCCATTTACGCTTCCACCTGTGAGGAGCTATACAAAAAGGAACAGGACGCACGGCAGCAGGTACAGGACATCCTTTTTCGGAAGCAAAACCCTACCGTAGAAGATTATTGTGAAAGATGGCTGCTCATGCGTTCAGCCACGGTAACACAAGATACGCTGCGGAATTATCGCAGGGAGATGTATAAGTATATTGTCGAGCCGCTTGGGAACCTGTATCTTTCCGATGTGACGGCCGACGACATCAAGCTGGCGCTTGTTCCTGTGTCCAAAAGAGCAAAGCACACTTTTGATACCGTCAATATGCTTATTAAAAGCGTCTTTTACTCGGCAGAGCGCAGCGAGGTCATCGACTACAATCCTGCTGCTAAGATCAGCGCCAAGGGCGGTGTGCCAGGTAAACCGATGGACGCACTGACGGATGAGCAGGTAAAAAAGCTGGTAGATGCAGTCAAGGGCCTTCCCCCGTATGTGTTTGTCATGCTCGGCCTGTACGCAGGTCTACGGCGTGAGGAGAGTCTTGCTTTGCAATGGGACTGTGTGTTCCTGGACACGCCGACCCCATATATTTCTGTCCGGCGTGCATGGCGGGGAAGCCACCGGAAAGAGCCGGAGATCTCTACCGTATTAAAAACTCCGGCATCCCGAAGGGATATTCCCATTCCAAAGTGTTTGGTGGAGTGCCTGCGAGAGGCAAAACGATCTTCCAAATCTGCCTTTGTGATTTCAAATCGTAAGGGCGGCCCCCTTTCTGAGGGGGAATTTGTGGGTGTTTGGTACCATGTTAAAAGTCACACCGCAGGAGAGAAAATCAGCTACAAATATGTGAACGGAGAACACATCCGTTATACGACCTGCCCCATTCTCGGAAGCCATCGAAAAGGCTCCCCGAACCATGTGTATAGTCTGGACTTCCATGTGACCCCGCACCAGCTTCGCCACACATACATTACGAACCTCTTATATATGGGGGTAGACCCCAAGACCGTGCAATATCTCGCCGGGCATAAAAACAGTAAAACAACTATGGACATTTATGCAAAAATCAAGTATAATAAGCCCCAAGAACTTCTCCCTGTCGTAAACGCTGCGTTACGGCCTGTCGCAATGTCTTGAAAATACCCGTTTTTAACGATGTTTTCTGTTAATATACGGGCTAAGTCCAGTTGCGACATCCTCAAAAGTGTTGGAATATCAAGGGGAATCGGGATTTTTTTCAGCCCAGTACGGCCTCAAAGCCGCCCGTCGCGCTCCCCAGTTCTCCAAGCGCTGATCGGACGCAAATTTACAACTCAAAAGCTCAAAAACCCCGGAAAATCAAGGTTTTCCGGGGTTTTCTTATACCCTTTTCGCCTGATTGCTTTTGAAGCCTTTCACTGTTTTTGACCGTATGTGACCTCGGTTAACCCATTTTATAAGGGCTAAAAATGGGTTAACCGGGACAAATGGGTGAGTAAATGGGTGAGTAAATGGGTTAACTGAAGGGTCAACACAAGGTGAATTTGCGGTTTTTTTTCATGAACGCCCCTAAGTAAAAATGAACTGCATTGACACTGATGCGGTTTGTACTAATTTCATAAAATATGACTATGGGAAAATAATTTTAAATTCTTTGTCAGGAGGTAAGCCCACATGAAAAAGGGGATGCTTATATATGACTCCTCCACAAATCGCTTTGACGTTTTGTATGAGGAAGGAAACAGTTATGGCGGCCTGCACTGCGGAACCGCAATGGAGGTCTTGATAAATGACGAATGGATACCCACTCGCATTGAGTACGGAAACGACTGGTATCTCGTAGGGGTGCAGAAGGAATCGTTACCCGGACTTCAAGTAAGAATATAGTAACCACATGCTGCAAGGGCAGTCTCTTGATTAAGGGGCTGCCCTGTTTTTATATCCAATCGCAGAAAGGAGGAACCCGTCATGCCGAAATGCCTGTTCAGATACCAATGGGTCAAGCTGCCCAGGACTCATTTGCCGGTCGGCAAGGGAATCATGGGTTATTGGGCGAAGCTGGCCTCGCGGGCGGCATTTCGCAAGGGCCGGGCAAAATACTGCGGATACACAAACGATGTAATGCCAGGGATGTGGTCCGGTGGCGTGGTCGGCTTGAAGAGCATTCTGGGCGTCAAAAGCCGCACGGAGGCTCTGGAAATCATGAATACGCTCAGCCGGTTCGGGTATATCCGTTACACGCTTGACGAGAAAACAAAGAAGCTGGAATATGCCGTCACCGATTGGGTCGTAAAATGCTCCGGCACCGAATGCATGAGCGGAACAGTCTATGCAACAGACGGCTATGGCTTTCTCTGCCTTCCCCGCAACATCACGCAGCGCCTTGCGGATCAGCGTTATACATTCGGCGAATCAGATGTATGGCTGGACCTCTGGTGCCACACGGTTTGGCAGGAGACCGGCAATGCGTTTTCCTGTCTGGCGCCTGCCGTTCAATTCGGGAGACTTGGCGCCGCTTTGACATTGGAAGCCTTGGGACGGCGTTGGGGCTGGGAAAAGACAAAGGTGTGGAGATTTTTTCAGAAGAATGGGGATGCCTTCGCTCTGCACCGTCTGCCGGGCTCCTACGGCTGCCTCATTTTCAATAGACTGTATCCGCTGGATACAGAGGCTTCGCTGCCCACCGGCGCAGAAATTGAACGCATTATTGAGAAAATGCGTATTTGCGCAGGAAATGCGCATATTGGAGGCTCGGACAATGCACGCCTGAACAAGATGCTCCTTTGGTATAGCCGCAGGATCATTATCATGAGAACCACTGATTATGCCGAACAGGTATCAAAAAATCGCGTTGCACTTTCGTCCCCTATAATACGCGCGTATATTTCTCTGTGTTGGAATTGTCAGAACTGTATCTATGACTGCAGAGGTGTAAGTAGTAGACTACGCCGCATAGATGCGAACCACATCCGCAGGCCATGTGCTTACGCGGATTTTTTCTTACACTCACGAAACCGGAAAGGAGAATCGACATGAGCAAAATCGAAAGCAGTGCCGGAAAGGCGCTTTATGAACAGCAGGAAACCAAGCTGTCGCAGCAATCTACCGCATTTATTGAGCTTCTAACAAAGCGCGGCATTCTGGGAGATTCGTCTATCGATGATGACAGAGTCCGCCAAGCTAAAAAGGAGAAAAAGAAAAGCATGTATCATAACACGCTTCTCCTGCTGCAGCACTACCGAACCATTCTCTGGACGCTGGAATGCTTCCCGTCCAGCATAGCAGAGGAGCTGGATCGCCCGCTGAAGGATCTGGATACGCTGCTGGATCGGATCGACCTGGAACTTGGGATGAACAATCGAAAGCTGGAAGGCCGGATGGAGAGTGTACGCCGCTCTCGCCTGCTGGTTGACCGGCTCAACGATGCGGTCAGCATATTGAAATCCAAACCGGTCAACGGGAACAAGATGTACGACATCATCTACATGACCTTTCTCGGGCCGGACAAGCTGATGCACGAGGATCTTCTGTACCGTCTGGACATCTCTGCCCGGCACTATTACCGGCTCCGCACGCAGGCAATCAATATCATCGCCCTGCGCCTATGGTCTGCCCCTACCGGCGAGGTGGATTCCTGGCTGGAGGTTCTTTCTATTTTGGAAAACTGGTAAGGTTAAAGGTCTCAATTATTACATTGCTTCTACAGGAGCGGGACAAATAACGCCGCGCAGAAGCATCGGCATAGCAGCTGTTTGATTATGTGCAGATTGTTTGGAGATAATGTAGATAGGGATCGCAAATCCAGTTGAAATTCTGTCCCGAATATTATATAATATTCGGGACAGAGCAAAGGAGGGAAGCAGGATGAAAACTGGATATTCCAAGCAGATACAGGAGCGGATCAACGGTGCGGACGACGGCACAATTTTCGTGAACTCGGATTTCGTGGATATTGCTGATTCGGAAACAATCAGGCGCAATCTGAACAGATTGACACAAATCGGTATGCTTCGCCGGATATTAAAGGGTGTTTACGAAAAGCCGAAGTACAGCAAGTTGCTTGATGAATACGTAGCGGCCGACCCGGACGCAGTTGCAAAAGCATTGGCGCGAAGTTACCATTGGACCATCGTTCCGTGTGGGAATACAGCCCTGAACCTTTTGGGGCTCTCCACACAGGTAACGGCGGTCTGGTCCTATATCAGCGACGGCCCGTATAAGACCTATGAGTGGAACTCCACAAAGCTGGAATTTAAGCATAGGACCAACAAGGAAATCACCGGTCTGTCTTACATGACGAGCTTGGTGATCCAGGCACTGAAAACTTTGGGAAGGATCAATGTGACGGCGAAGATCATACAGACGCTTTCTGAAAAGCTGACCGAGGACGAAAAGCGAGCCTGCCTGAAAGAGGCGACGGAATCTACGGATTGGGTTTACGATACGATAAGGAAAATTTGTGGGGGCGACACACAATGAGAAATGTAGCACGATTGCCGGACAGTGACCGTGGCGAACTGTTCCGAAATACAGCAGATAAGATGGGCTTGAATGATGCCATCGTAGAAAAAGATTTTTGGGTATGCTTTACGCTTGACCATCTGTTCCACCGATGCCCCTGGAAAGATGCTATTACCTTCAAAGGCGGTACCAGCCTTTCCAAAGCATTCAACCTGATCAGCCGCTTTTCCGAGGATATTGATCTGATTTTGGATTGGCGGGTGTTGGGATATGGTAAAGACGAGCCATGGGAAAAGCGATCCAACACCAAGCAGGATGCATTCAACAAAGAAGCCAATGCTCGGGCGGAAGTTTTCCTCGCAGAACAGTTTCGCCCCACCGTTCAGGCAGAGTTCTCTCGGGAGCTTGGCTGTGAGGCGAACATTTACATAGACGAAAAGGACAAACAGACCGTCATCTTTGCCTATCCGCACCTGTTTACAAACCCTGCCACCTTGCAGATCATTCGTTTGGAGATTGGAGCATTGGCTGCTTGGACGCCTGCAAAAATTGCGCAGATCGAGCCCTATGCAGCAACCTATTATCCAAAAGTTTTTTCACAAAAGGATACGGCAATTCTGACCGTTGCGCCGGAGCGGACCTTCTGGGAAAAGGCGACGATCCTGCACCATGAAGCCAACAGACCCGAAGGTTCGGAAATACAGCTTACTTGATGAAGGTTGTCGGAAACATGACCGCAACTCCGAAGGGCGATAAGCCGTCGCTGGACAAGCAGATCAAGCATAATGAAAGCGGCGAATGGGGTGTTGTGGGCGACAACCAAATCGGAGATACCGTTGAGTTCCGTACCATTACAAAGGTTCCCGATACGGCGGGCTACACAAAGTACGACTATATCATCCACGATACCATGTCTGCCGGACTGACTTCCAACGTTACGAGCAGCGCAGATGTCACGATCAAGGTCAACGATACAACTGTCCTCACTACTGAGTATTACATCGTAACTGCAACCGGCAATAGCTTCTCGGCCACGGTCGACATTCTCCAGGCCATTGCCGATGGCAAGATGAATGCTAACGATCAGCTGTACACCTACTACACCGGTGTGTTGAACACTGATGCCAAGGTTTATGACGAGGGTAAGCAGGATAACGTGGCTTATCTTGAATACAGCAACAATCCCCATGTTGACACCGAGAAGGGAAAGACCCCTGAAAAGAAGGTCTATGACTGGACGTTCAAGATGGGCATCAACAAGGTGAATGAAAATGGCGGCCAGTTGACCGGCGCGAAGTTTGCTCTGTCTAAAAACGGTACTCTCAAGGTTGCGGATATGAACTGCAATGATGAAGGCATTCCTGCTGTTACCACGGGGCTTATTGCTATGGTGAAGATCTCCGATGGCGAATACCGCGTTGCAGTGGACGGCGACACGAACGTTGTTTATGTGGTTGATGCCGGCAATCCCGTTATCAAGGGGCTGGACGATGCCGTTGACTACTATTTGTATGAGACAAAAGCCCCCGCCGGCTACAACCTGCTGTCTGAGCCTGTACATTTCAAGATCTCCGCTGCCTACAATGAGGACGGCTCCAATTACACGGACGTGACTGTTACGGTTGGCGCGGCTGCGGCGTCTAATACACTCAGCGCGAATGTTGTGAACAAATCCGGTTCCACGCTGCCTGAAACCGGTGGCATCGGCACCACGATCTTCTATGTGCTGGGCAGCCTGTTGGTTGTTGGCGCAGGTGTTGTTCTGATTACCAGAAAGCGTATGGGCAAGTCTGAGAACTAAATCGGAAGCCTTATTAAAATGCTGCTGTGGGGGCGGAGTGCACCGCACTCCGCCCCCACAGCAGCAAGGAGAACCCTGTAAATGAAGAATAAATTAACTACAATTCTATTGATTCTGGCTCTTTTTGCAGGCTTGTCCTTGCTTCTGTACCCGACCGTAAGCGATTACTGGAATTCCTTACACGCCTCTCAGGCTGTTGCAGACTACGCGGAGAATGTGCGGAATCTCGAAGCAGAGAAATACGAGCAGGTTCTGCAAGACGCAAAGAGCTATAACCAGATGCTGCCTTACGAGCAAACTACATTTGCACTTTCGGAGGAGGAAAAAGAGGCATACGATGCGCTCCTTGACATCAGCGGAACCGGTGTTATGGGATATATTGAAATTCCAACCGTCAATATCTCTCTGCCGGTCTACCACGGAACGGAGGACGCCGTTCTTCAAATCGCTGTAGGGCATTTGGAATGGTCAAGCCTCCCCGTGGGCGGGGAGAGCACGCACTGTGTCTTATCCGGGCATCGGGGTCTTCCGAGCGCAAAGCTCTTTACAAACCTTGATAAGCTGGTGGTGGGAGACAAATTCGTCATGCGTGTGTTGGACGAAGTGCTGACCTACGAAGTGGATCAGATTTTGATTGTTGAACCCACTGATGTATCGACTCTCATAATTGAAGCGGGAAAAGATCTCTGCACGCTGGTCACTTGTACGCCTTACGGGATCAATTCCCACCGACTGCTCGTTCGGGGCCACCGAATCGAAAATCAGGATGAGGCGCAGGCCATCCGCGTGACCTCGGATGCCATTCAAATTGAGCCGCTGATCGTTGCGCCCGCCGTAGCGTTGCCAATGCTTCTGGTATTGCTGGTAATTCTGCTTGTATCGGGAGGAAAAACGAAATCTGCTGGAGGGAAGAAAAATGCGAAAACTGAGTAACCGCGTCATATCATGTCTTCTCTGCCTGATATGTATGCTCCCCCTGTCCCCTGTCCAGGTGTTTGCCGCCGGAGCGATTGATGTGAATAAGGCTGTTCATCTCAAAATCCAATACATTCATGACAAGACTCCGGTATCGGACGTGCCCTTTGACCTTTACTATGTTGCCAGTGTCGATGCCTATGGTGAGTTTACGCTTGCCGGTGATTTTCAGAAATATCCCGTCGTGGTCAACGGCTTGAGCACCGATGCGTGGAGGACCCTTGCAGAGACGCTTGCCGTGTATGCAGACAGGGACCAGCTCAAGCCGCTGGATAGTGGGAAAACAAACGCGGAGGGAAATCTCTCCTTCCCGAATAAACAGCCGCGTCTCAAGCTGGGGTTGTATCTGGCCGTGGGGCGAAAACTTGTAAAATCCGGCTACACCTATACGACCGAGCCATTTCTCGTTGCCCTTCCCAATCTGGACAGGGAGAACAACGCATGGGTGTATAATGTAACCGCGACCCCGAAGCACACACAAACAGAAAATCCGCCCGCGCCGCCCGAGCAGACGGTGGAACGCAGAGTTTTGAAGATCTGGAAGGACGATATTCCGCAGTCTCGACCAAAGGAGATCGTCATCCAGCTTCTCAAGGACGGTGTTATTTACGACACGGTGACGCTGAATGCGGTAAATAACTGGCGCTATACTTGGGAAAAGCTTCCTGCATACAACAAGGACGGCTCCAAGATCGTATAGAGCGTTGTGGAAAAGGAGCCTGAAGGCTACACCGTGCTCATCGCCAGAGACGGCGTCACGTTTATCGTCACGAATACGTATGCGCCCGACAAGCCGATGACACGCACGGTTGTCAAGGTATGGGATGACAAGGGCTACGAAAACCACCGTCCGAAATCGGTGCAGGTGACCCTCCTGCAAAACGGAACGGCCTACGAAACCAAGACGCTGAGTGAAGCAAACGGCTGGCAGTATACATGGGAGAACCTGCCGAGGTACGACAAAAGCGGCAGGGAGATCACATGGACGATCCGCGAGTCTGCGGTTTCCGGCTATGTTTCCAGCACTCGCCAGAATGGGTTTACATTCGTTTTGACAAATACGCTGGACAAGCAAAAGCTGCCGCAAACCGGCGTCCTCTGGTGGCCGGTGCCGATTCTTGCAGCGGCAGGCTTTGCATTCCTGATTACAGGAACTTTTTCCAGAAAGAAAAAAGATGATGAGTAAACAAGGAAAAATGTGTGTGGGAATTGGGCTGCTGCTCCTGGCAGCAGCTCTTTTTCTTACCGTTTATAATTTTTGGAGCGATGCTATGGCAAGCGTTTCTTCCAATACTGCTCTTGAATATTTGAAACCTAATAACAAAGAGCATACCGGTGTGAGCCTGCCGGTACTTCCGTCAGGCGAGACTTTGGAGGAAGCGTACCTTCCGGATTATGTCTTGAACCCGGAAATGGATATGCCGGAGAAAGAAGTTGATGGGCAGAGGTATATCGGCGTCCTGAGAATCCCGGCACTGTCGCTTGAGCTGCCGGTCATCAGTGAATGGAGTTATTCTGGGCTGAAGGAATCTCCCTGTAGATACATCGGCTCCGCGTATCTGAATAATATGGTGATTGTTGCTCATAACTATTTCAGTCATTTTGGGCATCTGAAAGACCTGTCACAGGGAGACGAGATAACCTTTACAGATGTGGACGGGAATATGTTCAGATACGAGGTCATTGAACTTGAAACGCTTTCACCCTTCGCCTTTGCAGAGATGACAGGCGGGAATTGGGATCTCACACTGTTTACCTGCACGGTTGGCGGTCAGTATAGAGTGACTGTTCGCTGTGTGCTGGCGAACGGTGGAGCTTAACCACTGAGAACCTTTACAATGCCTTCGGCAATGGCAACCCTGTGTTATCCGTCCTGCCGTTCTGCGTTTAACGGCCAAGGACTTGTTTGGATTTTTGTTTATTGGCGACCACAACAAACGTAGGCTATTTTCACAATTCAAGCAAAACAAAAGAGGTGCCTGTCATTCCAATGATGACAAGCACCTCTTTCGTGAAGTTATCCCGTTTGAATTTCGGAGTAGCTGTGATCTGTTTTTAAAATAGGTGTTCACGGGCGGCTTCCGTTATAAATGCTGCGTCTCAATTTGCTCCATAACATCAAAATGGTTTTTCTCATACCGGATGAGCCCGTCCCGCCGCATGAGGGACAGCTCGTTGGAAAGCGCGCTGCGTTCTACGCTGAGATAATCCGCCAGTTGCTGGCGATTGTAGGGGATATCAAAGGAATAGCTACCGGTGCGCTTGATACACTCCGAGAAGTAGGACAGCAGCCGCTTTCGAATGGACTTGGGGCCGGTGTGCAGCACCCGGCGGGAGAGCTGCAAATTTTTCTCCGAGCAGAGCGTCAGCAGGTTCCGCACAAGCCGTACATGGCGCGGGCAGACATTGGCGCAGGGTTCCAGTACGCGCCTGATATTCAGCAGCAGTGCTTGCGTATCCTCGGCGGCGGTCACGTTGACCATCAGCGGCTCGCCCGGCACGCAGGCGTACGCCTCCGCAAAAACGCCGCCAGGCCCGATGCTGCTCAGGACGCTGTTATTGCCCCACACGTCGCCCATCTCAATGATGACCCGGCCGGAGAGCACCACGCCGATCTGCTCCGTGGCAGTCCCCTCCGGGAAAATAATCTCGCCCTTTTGAAAGGCGTGCTCCTTCGCGCGCAGACAACCGAGCATTTCCTCAATGTCCGACGGCTCCATTCCGCGAAAAAGCCGTGTATTTGCTAAATTGATCTGCATATTTTTCGCCTCCATGTTGGTGTGCCAACGGACTTTCATGAATTATGATAGTAGAATAAAATCACAAAGTCAAGAGAAACCGCAAGGGGGTATCAAAATGATTCGAAGGATCATCCAGATCGATAAGGAAAAATGCAACGGCTGCGGTGCCTGCGCCGAGGCCTGCCATGAGGGAGCTATCGCTATGGCGGACGGCAAGGCGAAGCTCATGCGGGACGATTACTGCGACGGGCTGGGCGACTGCCTGCCCATCTGCCCCACCGGGGCCATTACCTTTGTGGAGCGGGAGGCGGCGGCCTATGACGAGCAGGCCGTCATGGAAAATAAGCAGCGGAAAATGCGGAAAGAGGGTATGACCCTGCCCTGCGGCTGCCCCGGCAGCCAGTCCCGGAACATTCAGCGCGAGACCGCGCCCGTCGTGGAAGCGTCGCAAGCCCAGCAGGCGAGCAGGCTTTCCCAGTGGCCGGTGCAGATCAAGCTGGTGCCGGTGAACGCGCCGTATTTTGATGGGGCGCGGCTGCTCATCGCCGCCGACTGCACCGCCTACGCTTACGCCGCCTTCCACGAGCGGTTCATCAAGGGACACATCACGCTGGTGGGCTGTCCCAAGCTGGACAGCGTGGACTATGCCGAAAAGCTGACGGAGATCATCCGGGAAAACGACATTAAGAGCGTCACCGTCGTGCGGATGGAGGTACCCTGCTGCGGCGGGCTGGAGCTGGCGGCGAAAAAGGCACTCCAGCAGAGCGGGAAGTTCATCCCGTGGCAGGTGGTCACCGTTACGGTGGACGGCCGGCTGGTGGAAGAATAATAAAATCATTAGAAAAAGAAAGGAAGAAGCACAATGAAGTATGTATGCACCGTTTGCGGTTGGGAGTACGACGAGAGCGTGGGGTATCCCGAGGGCGGCATCGCGCCGGGAACCCCCTGGAGCGAGGTACCGGAGGACTTTGAATGCCCCCTGTGCGGCGTGGGTAAGGACAGCTTCGAGGAGGCGTGAGCTTTCTGCAAAAGGAGTAAAGACGATGAGCTATGATAACTGGAAGGACAAAGTCGGCACATTCGAAGTGATGGACGTGCGGGGCAAAAAGATGGACTTCTTCCCCGCATTGAAGGCAAAGGCCGCCGCGCTGAAAGATGGCGAAGGGCTGCATATCATCCAGACCTTCGAGCCTGTTCCCCTGTACCCGGTGCTGGCCCTTATGGGCTTTGAGCGTCACACGGAGAAGGTGAGCGGCAGTGAATATCACGTCTGGTTTTATCGAGTGAGGAAAGGAGAATAACCGCATGAGCTACGAAAACTGGAAGAATAAGGCGCAGGGGTTTCAGACCGTGGATGTGCGCCATATACAGGGCAGCTTTTTTGAAGGGCTGAAGAAACGAGCCGAAGCGTTGGAGGTGGGCGAAGGATTACACATCATCCAGACCTTTGAGCCGCATCCACTGTACGCTGTCATGGAGGGCTTGGGCTACGAGCACCACACCGAGCAACGGAGTGAGGCGGAGTTCCATGTCTGGTTCTGCCGTGTGGAGAAGAAGGAAGGCGACAGCTCCGCTCCCTTCAAGCCGCTGGCTCTTTTGAACTATCCCATGATCGACGAAAAGCTGGGGCAGATCGCCGTGGATTTCTGGGAGACCACATGGCAGAGCGAGAAGCGCACGCTTCCCTACGAAACGCGGCTGCTGCTGTCCCTGACCAACGCTGTCGGTGCGGGCCGGATGCGGCAGGCGGCGCGGGAGCTGGTAAAGGCATATATCTGTGGCGTGGAAAGCGCAGCTCTGGACGATGTGTTCGAACTGCTGGCATGGAATCAGGGCATCGGCTTTTTCAGCAGCGAGATCGGCCCCTCGGCACTGTTTCAGGCGTACAAGCTCATTAAAAACGGTGAGAAGCAGGGCAAGTCCCGGGATGAGATCTGCAACATGCTGCGCGAGAAATTCGGGGAGAAGAACCCGGAGATGCAGGTCTTGCATTAAAAGCAGATAACCTTACAAACGGCTGCGCGGCTTTGGGGTTTGGTTATTTTTCGCAGGTGCTTTCTTCTTACTACCCCTGTCTTTTGCTCCAATCGCCTTATTCTCAGCGAATTTAAGATATATTTCCATTAAATCCCCGTTCTTAACAAAGATCTTAACCCATTCACTTTATTATAATAAAAAAACTGCAAGCTGACGAGCATTCTGTGCACCATTGCCCTGCCCCTGGTGGGAAGTGCCGGAGGGTGGCTGCACTACCGCTATGTGGGCTGCACCACCGGCACCTGTGCCGTTACGTCCAGCCCGTGGCTCTCCACCGGCTTCGGCTGCGTCCTTGGGTCGCTGCTGTATACCGTCCTGTGGCCCGGTCGTGGCAAGAGACAGGACTGCGACAGGGCGGAGTGAGCCCTGATTCCCCTGAAAGGAGGAAACACGATGTATCGAAGCGTATTGGCACTGCTTTTCGCCACGGTGCTGCTGCTGGGCGGCTGCGCTGCCGGGCAGCAGACTGTGCCGAAGGAAAAGAGCGGGCAGGAAGCAAACATGGACGGAGCGGCCTTTGACCGGTCCGATGAGGAGATCACCTATATGGATACCACAGAGAATGTCATCTATCTGGCGGGCGGCTGCTTCTGGGGCATGGAACAGCTGATGCAGTCCATCCCCG